>Ga0172373_10006594_pt1 | contig 15381 bp, 15 predicted proteins | sample Lak10m_2_FD_114546 | JGI IMG/M metagenome (GOLD analysis project Ga0172373, IMG submission 114546) | Freshwater microbial communities from Kabuno Bay, South-Kivu, Congo - kab_092012_10m | ecosystem: Environmental > Aquatic > Freshwater > Lake | place: Democratic Republic of the Congo...
TAATAAAGAAGAAGCTCATAGTTCTGACACTATGACCGAAACTACTGAGATTTCTGATAACAAAACAGATGCGACATCTGAAACAGAAACCAATACAGAATCGGTAAATAGTGAAGCGTCATCTTCAAACGGAACATCTGTTGACTGCAATGAATTTTTAAATGGTTATGAAAAATTCATGGATAAATACATAACCTTACTGAAAAAGTATAAATCTAATCCTAATGATGCCACTTTAATTGGTGAATACTCTACAATGATGGCTGAAGCTGGTCAGTGGGCTGAAAAAAAAAAAAGATTGTGCAACTGATGCGAAATTTGCAGCGAAATTTACAGCAATCCAAATGAAGATTGCGAATGCGGCTAGTGGAATATAATTCAAAAAACTATCACAAACTTTTTTCGTTCAAAAATTAAATCCCGAAGAATAAAAATTCTTCGGGATTTTTTTGTCTAGTTAAAGGCTTCTAACACAAACCTGTTGAACCCATTTATCCTTTAAAACATTTACATTATTTATATTGGGTAAACTAATGTAAACACACAAAAACAGCTTATTAATTAACTACCTATAAAGTCCATTTTAGGTAGTTTTTTGTTTCATGTCATTTGGCATCTTGACGGTCATCACCGACTTAAGATATTGCATGCCGTTATTTTGCATTCAAATAGTTTATTTATTAACCTAAACCAAAACAAACATGAAAACAGACATCGAAATTCAAAAAGACGTAATGGACGAATTAAAATGGGAACCTTTATTAAGCGCTTCTGAAATTGGAGTTGCTGTAAAACAGGGCGTAGTAACACTTTCGGGTACTGTAGATACCTATGCTAAAAAAGAAGAAGCTGAAAATGCTGCTAAGCGAGTATCAGGAGTAAAAGCCGTAGCCGAAGACATTGAAGTAAAACCTTTCTCAACGAGCGTTAAAAATGATACTGAATTGGCTAGAATAATTACCGATTCATTAAAATGGCATAGCGCCGTGCAAGAAGAAAAAATTAAAATTAAAATAGAGGACGCTTGGGTAACCCTTGAAGGATCTGTAGATTGGGAATACCAAAGAGAAGCTATCAAAACTACCGTTAAAAATCTTTCGGGAGTAAAAGGTATCAGTAATTTAATTTCGGTAAAACCCTCTACTACAGCTAAAGATGTAAAACAAAAAATCAGTTTAGCATTTCACCGAAGTGCAACGGTTGATGCCGGAAAAATTGATGTAGAAATTCGTGATAATAAAGCTATTCTTTCGGGAAGAGTGCGTTCTTGGGCTGAAAAAAACGACGCAGAAAACGCTGCGTGGAAAGCGCCTGGTATCACTTCTATCGAAAACAAATTAATTATCGATACGGAAGTTTACGCTTATTAAAAACACATGAATGTTGATGGACTTTATGGTATAACATATCAGTGAAAAAAATCATCATGAAATATCGTATTGCGTACAAACCAATCAGATCAACACCCAAACACAATTATGACAAGCAGATGAAAAAATCACTTTTATTAATTGGTATATTGCTATTAATTATTGTAGCCTCATTAATGGCCATTCCTTCAAAAGCAGAAGCTTGTAACATAAACCTACAAGAGATGAAAATATCTGACGATAACAAACCCATAACACAATATTGCTGTCCTAAATGCGATTATTGCCGAACAAAAGCTGAAATATGCCCTACGCATAATCGTGTATTAATAAAAGATGGAACATGCTACTGTGATTATTGCAAATCGAAAAGTGATAAAGAATGTCAATGTGCTAAATGTGGCAAGCAAATGAAAAAAATGGAATGTAAACCGGTAATAGATACTACCAAAAAGTCCAAAAAACAATGATCTGATCATACTGGCAGTTAACCTGCTTGCAGATCGAAGGGGGATAAACAAAGTTTTACCCCCTTAACGGGAAAGGGGGATAAAAACCCCTTTCCTTATTTAAATGAGAATTGTAAACAATCATCCTTTTACTTGTTGCATATCATTTAATCAAAATTTCAAATTGACTATAAACCAAAATAAAACAAACAACATGAAAAAAACAGTCACAATGGTTGCCATGATAGCTTCTACGCTCATCTTATCAACTAAAAAAGCAAATGCCCAACAAGGGTTTGTGGCAGGGATTGAAGGGACACCTCAAACTAGCTGGCTATTGAATGATGACGATAACAATAACAGTAAATTTGAATCCTTAAATACCGTTAGTGGTTCATTTGGCCTTAGCGGACAATATGGAATAACTAACAATATTGGTATTGGAGTTAATGCCTTATATTCGTTTCAGGGGCAGCAGTATAAATGGAATGGTATCGAAAAAATAAGAAGGGTAGAGTACTTAAAAATACCTGTGCTCTTCACTTATTCATACGATATTGCTGACAATATAAAATTTATCGGGAAAATAGGGCCTCAAATAGATATTTTAACCAATGCTAAATTAACCGATAAAGATGCCAACATTATTATAGGCGACCACAAAGCAGCATACGAAGACTTTGGAATAAGTGGTGTTGCTTATGCCGGTGCCGCATTTAAGCTTTCTGAAACCTGGTACTTAGATACGTCATTAAGATTTGATTATGGATTTATGGACGCTGAGAATAAAACCTACAGCAAAAACTTTAATAATCCGAATGAAGTTACCGGAACTAACGGAACCAGCACAACTTACGTTAACAATAGCAATAGGGCAATAACCAATAACATGACTGCCGGTTTAACTGTAGGTTTACGTTATGTATTTTCGATGCAAAATCCATGATTAAAATCAATACGTAAATTAACCTAACTCATGTACCACAGAGTTTCGTTGCATTAATTTTGAATTAACAAAAATAAATTGTTTAACCCCAAAAAACCAACAACAATGACACTAGTAAAAAGAAACAGAACAACATTTCCATCTGTGATGAATGATTTTTTTAACACCGGAAGATTTCCAAGCTTATTTGATTTTGAAAGAAACTTAATTGACTTTGACGGTGGAACATCTTATGTAATTCCAAGTGCTAATATCGTAGAGCATGACAAAGATTTTAGAATTGAACTTGCCGCGCCGGGATTAGACCGCAAAGATTTTAAAGTAGAATTTAACAACGGTATTCTTAACGTTAGCGCCGAAAAAGAAGAAGAACGAAAAGACGAAAGAAAAAATTATTACAGACGTGAATTTTCGTATAATTCATTCAGCCGTTCTTTTTCATTACCGGAAAATTCGTTACCTGAAAAAATTGATGCAAAGTATGAAGATGGAATTTTAAACATCACCATCCCTAAAAAGGAAACAACGGTTTTAAAACACGCTAAAGAAATCGCAGTATCTTAATCTTGTTCTTGATTTCACAAAAAACCTCGCTCAAAATTAGGGCGAGGTTTTTTTATTGAAGCATTAAAAGTATGTATCAACTGCAAATTTAAATTGTTCAACAAATATTTTTTTTATAGCGCTTATATTATTTTGTTCGTAAAAAATCAACATCGCTTTTTTATATTCTATTGAATCAACTGTTCTGTAGGATATAGGGCAATAGTCATTATTCATTAGAATGGCATTACTAATTATTCTAGCAGTTCTTTTATTACCATCATTAAAAGGCTGTATGTAAGAAATCATAATGAGAGCAAGAAAAGCTTTTTCAAAAACATTTATTTTACTATTAATCAATCCACATAATTCTGTCATTGTCTCTTTTATCTGAAAATCATTTTCTATTGGACGATAATTTGTTCCTGAAATACCAACACTTCGAACACGGATATTTCGATCAACGCCTAATTCTCGGATTAAAATACTATGTATATCCTCAATACTTCTGAGTTCTATCGGATTAATGTAATCAGTATTTTCTACAATAAACTCTATAGCCTCCTTATGATTTAAAAGCATTACCGCCTCATCCTTAGTTTTGCCTGTTGCGGTTTGCTTGTCTTTAAATAAACGTTCCGTTTCCAATAACGAATATGTATTACCTTCAATTTGGGAAGATTTCCAACTTAAATCAATGGCTAACCTTTCCATCTCTTTGTTATACAATGTGGGCGATAGAGTTGTGATTTTTTTCGTATAATGATCTTGTAAATTATTTAAAAAAATTAACTCATCGGAATTAAATAGATGAATGTTTTTTAAAATTTCAGGCATTAAAGCATAATTAAAACGATCTTTTATTTTTCTTTCATCAATTTCAAACTTAAAATAATCGGTAACATTTACTTCATACAATACCTCATATGCTCTACTAACAAAATACCTAGTTGCCTTACCTTTACCTGTAACCTCAATAAGATTATCGGACTCTAAATTTTGTAATAACCTTTTTAAAGTAGCGTAACTTATTAAATCTCCAAAATTTTTATCATAAATTTCTTTTGAAGACAGTCCCGGATTTTGTTTGATAAAATCAATTAGCGTATTTAATTTTAATTTCATTTTACTTAGACTTTTTCATTCAGCTCAAATTTAATCAATTTGTAGCTCATTTTTTTTATTTAATGATCTTTATATGCCAATTCTATGAGCTTAAAAATAAAAAAGTGTAGTATAAATAGAATGGTGAACAAAACAACATCAATTGTTGTTGCAATAAGTGTTATTCAAATCAAAGGAATTGTAAATTTACACAACAAATAAGGCTTCATCATGGATAGAAAAGATTTTTTGAAAAAAGGTCTATTAGGAACCGGAATGTTTGTTGCATCTCAAACATTAGGTAACCTAATTAAAAATGATATAGATGACCTCAAAGAATTAGAAATTCTTGGATTTAATCACATACCCAATACCCACTCACACATCATGAAAAATACTATTTTACATAAAGCTGATACACGCGGGGACGCTAATCACGGATGGTTGCACAGTAAACATACATTCAGCTTTGCGAATTATTACAATCCGGAACGGATGCATTTTGGTGTTTTACGTGTTTTAAACGACGACACCGTCGCTGCGGGTATGGGTTTTGGAACACATCCTCACGATAATATGGAAATTATCAGCATTCCATTAGAAGGAGATTTGGAACACAAAGACAGTATGGGGAATGTAACCGTTATTAAAAATGGAGATATTCAAGTGATGAGTGCCGGAACAGGAATTCAACACAGTGAATATAACAAGAACAAAGATCGAACAGTGAAATTTTTACAAATTTGGGTATTTCCTAATCAAAAAAATGTTAAGCCTCGTTACGATCAAATTACATTAAATCCCAACGACAGACACAATAAATTACAACAAATTTTATCCCCTAATGCCGATGATGAAGGTGTTTGGATTCATCAAAACGCCTGGTTTTACCTCGGAAAATTTGATAAAGATATTGCTACAAATTATCAGCTTAAATTAAAGGGGAATGGCATATATATCTTTAACCTAAACGGTACATTAGATGTAAACGGACAAATAATAGAGTCGAGAGATGGATTCGGAATATGGGATACTGAAAACATACTACTAAAAGCCCATACCGCTTCAGAGTTTCTAATCATGGAAGTTCCAATGACCATATAATTATATTTTGTAACTTCATATTGAAAAAAATCCGAAACTCTATCGAATTAATATACTTTAAAAAAGGCTTTCTTAAAAAAATATAATTTACTAAAAATCAACAATATAGAAGCAATTAATAACCTTCAAAAAACATAATTTTTATTTTGATTATTATTGATAAATAATCAAAATAAAATGGCAGAGAATAAAAAACAACAAACCGCCTTAGGCGACGTGGCAGCAAGACAGCTGGCCATTGCAACACGTACAGTACCTCAAATGGTAACCATTACACCTAGATGGTTAACTCATTTATTACATTGGATTCCGGTAGAATCTGGAGTTTACCGCTTAAACAAAGTTAAAGAGGGTAGCCAAATTGAGGTGGATTGCTCGCAACGTGATGAACGTGAATTACCGCATACATTCGTGGATTACGTTGAAAAACCTCGTGAATACAACTTAAGTGCTGTGAATACGTTGGTTGATGTGCATACGCGCGTTTCTGATTTGTACAGCAAACCTTATAACCAAATTTCAGAACAATTGCGCTTGGCTATTGAAACTATCAAAGAACGTCAAGAAAGCGAATTAATCAACAATAAAGAATACGGTTTAATAGCAAGTATCCATGAATCACAAATTATTAAAACAAGAACCGGAGTTGCTACACCAGATGATTTAGATGCATTATTGGTAAAAGTATGGAAAGAGCCCGGATTCTTTTTATTACATCCAGAGGCTATTGCCGCTTTTGGAAGAGAATGTACTCGCAGGGGTGTTCCACCTCCAACAGTTTCTTTGTTCGGTTCGCAATTTATTACTTGGCGTGGTGTTCCATTGATTCCTTGCGATAAGGTTCCTGTTGTAAATGGTAAAACAAAAATTTTATTGATCCGCACCGGAGAAAGCCGTCAAGGTGTTGTTGGTTTATATCAACCAAATTTACCGGGCGAACAAACTCCGGGTTTATCAGTACGCTTTATGGGAATAAATAATAAAGCTATTGCTTCTTATCTGGTTTCATTGTATTGCTCATTAGCAGTATTGGTTGATGATGCAATCGCTATTTTAGAAGATGTAGACGTGACCAAATATCACGAATACAACTACAAATAATTAAGCCATTAGTGTACTCACATTTTGTAAAAAATCATAAAATGAATTTAGAAAACATAAATACAAACGGCTTACCTGATGAAAGTGAATTGGAAAAAATTGCCAATGCACTTTTTAAATCAGTACCCGGTGGCTTACAAAATAAGAGTGAGTTTAATGAAGATATACATAATCAATTCAGTCAAGGTTTTGCTCCTTCACAAAAAGCGCAAACAAATGATTTAGGTAAAATTTCTCCTAATCTCGTTAATCAAAACAACCTAGGTCTAGGTCAAGTACCTCAATCAGTTGCCGGTAGCGGTATATCACCTTCTGCCATAAATCACCCAAGTGATTTTAGTATTGATAATCCGCAAACAAGTTTACCTGACCCGCACTTCTATAATGGTCAGATTCCAAATTCTGTTGCAGGAAGCGGTAAATCGCCATCATTACAAAATCAAGGTTTAGGTTATGAACAAGTATCTTCACAAAATAAACTTCCATTTGAATCCGATCAGCCGTTTGAGAAAGAGCTAAAAGAAGTATTAAATCAAATTAATGCTTTCTCTCCTACTTCTCAACTTCCTCATGTTTCTGCATTCGGAATAAATGAAAACTCCTATTATTTTTTAACCGGACAAAATCCTCTGCAATACTCAAATCAATTATTCGGGAACAATCATAATCATTCTAATACACATGGTATTACAAGTTATGTTAAACCTCCGTTTGATATTAATCTGGTAAAAGCAGACTTCCCTATTTTAAAGGAACGTGTAAATGGCAAGCCATTAATTTGGTTAGATAATGCTGCAACCACTCAAAAACCAAAGTTGGTTATTGAGCGAATAAATCATTTCTATGAGCACGAAAACTCAAACATTCATCGTGCCGCTCATGAATTAGCCGCTCGTTCAACAGATGCGTATGAAGCAGCCAGACAAAAAGTACAACACTTTTTGAATGCAGGTTCAATCAATGAAATTGTATTTGTACGTGGAACTACTGAGGCAATAAATTTAGTGGCTCAAAGTTGGGGTGACCAAAATTTAAACGAAGGTGATGAAATCATCGTTAGTAATTTGGAGCATCATGCCAACATTGTTCCTTGGCAAATTTTAGCAGCTAAAAAAGGATTGAAACTCCGTGTCATTCCTGTGGATGATGACGGTCAAATTTTGTTGGATGAATACGTAAAATTGTTTAACTCAAAAACAAAATTAGTTTCATTTACTCATGTATCCAACGCTTTAGGGACCGTTACACCTGCACAGCAAATGATTGAAATAGCACAATCTAATGGTGCTAAAGTATTATTAGATGGCGCGCAATCCGTTTCTCACATGCGTGTTGATTTGCAAAAACTAAAACCTGATTTCTTCGTATTTTCAGGTCATAAGGTTTTTGGTCCAACAGGCATAGGAGTTCTTTATGGAAAAGAAGAAATACTAAATTCAATGCAACCTTGGCAAGGTGGAGGAAATATGATTAAAGACGTAACCTTTGAACATACCGAATACCACAATGCACCGGGTCGTTTTGAAGCCGGAACCGGAAATATTGCAGATGCTGTAGGTTTAGGAGCTGCTATTGATTACGTAAATAAAATTGGTATTGATAATATCAATCATTATGAACACACGCTTTTAGTATATGCAACAAACTTACTAAATAAAGTTCCCGGAATTCGTTTAGTGGGAACTGCTGCCAATAAAGCTAGTGTTTTGTCATTTACGTTAGAGGGTTTCACGAACGATCAGGTAGGTCAAGAATTGAATAAAGAAGGAATCGCTGTTAGAACAGGACATCATTGTGCCCAGCCAATTTTACGAAGATTTGGTTTAGAAAGCACCGTTAGGCCTTCATTGGCATTTTACAATACATGTTCGGATATCGATGCTTTAGTTTCAGTCTTACACAAACTAAAATCAAACCAAAAGAAATCTTTCTTTTTTTAACCACGTTTTAAATTAACCTCCTTTTATAAAAGGAGGTTAATTTTTTTATTATATCCTACTTGTTCCATAGAATATAAGTAATATATTTGCAAAAAATTTTCGTAATGCTATCTAAAAAAACTAAATATGCCATTAAGGCTTTGGTGGCATTGGCAAAGCATAACAGAAATGGTTTGCCATTGCGTATCATTGAAATTTCTGAACAAGAAAATATACCTAAAAAATTTTTAGAAGCTATATTACTCGATTTGAGAAAACATGGCATAGTAGGTAGTAAACTAGGAATAAATGGTGGATACTATCTTGTAAAAAAACCAGCAGAAATCATTTTATCTGATATCATTAGATTAATTGATGGGCCCATAGCAATGATTCCTTGTGCGAGTTCAAAATTTTACGAAAAATGTGAAGATTGTAAGGATGAAAAAACATGTGGATTAAGAAAAGTGATGACTGAATTAAGAAATGCAAGCCTCAGTGTTTTATCAAACAATAGTATAGCTACATTAATTGAATTAGAAAAACTAGACAACTAAATGCTCGATGCATTTTAAAATTAAAAAAAACTAATAATAATATATAAAAAACAAAAAAATGGCAATCAGATTAGGAGACATCGCACCTGACTTTACAGCTGAGTCAAGCGAAGGTAAAATCAACTTTCATGAATGGTTAGGAGACAACTGGGGAATTCTGTTTTCGCATCCGGCAGATTTCACACCTGTGTGTACAACAGAACTTGGAACCGTTGCAAAGCTTAAAAATGAATTCGAAAAACGTCAGGTAAAAATTATTGCACTGAGTGTTGATAGTGTTGAATCTCACAAAGAATGGATTAAGGATATAAATGAAACACAGTTTACTACTGTGAATTTCCCAATTATTGCTGATCAAAATTTTGAAATTTCAAAACTATATGATTTTGTTCATCCGAGTGTTTCAGATAAATTCACAGTTCGTTCGGTTGTTATTATTGGTTCCGATAAGAAAGTAAAATTACTGATAACCTACCCCGCTTCAACAGGAAGAAACTTTAACGAAATATTAAGAGTCATTGATTCACTTCAATTAACGGCTAATTATAGTGTAGCAACGCCTGCTGATTGGAAACAAGGTGATGACGTGGTAGTTATTCCATCTATAAAAACAGAAGATATTCCGTCTAAATTTCCTAAAGGTCATAAAGTGATTAAACCCTATTTAAGAACTACTCCACAACCAAATTTGTAATTACACTGTAACTATTACCGATTAAAATATTTCGATAAATATATTTTGAATATACAATGCCATTTTAGCTTTTAAAATAATTTGATTTTAAAAGCTAAAATGAGTGTGTGACATAAAACCAATATAAATAGTTAGAGCAAACAACTTAAGATGAACACAAAATTATACATCTATAAATTAAAAATGCCCTATGATGATGCATCTAGCATCGTATTTAGTACACTTGCCTCAAACGAAAAAGAAGCCCAAGAACTGATTCTCAACAAGGTTGTAAATGAAATCTATAAATCTGAATTAAAAAAACATTTTAGCGACGACAACGATAAACCTATTATTTATGAGCATGGTGATGTTTTTATTCAATTTATAGGGGAATTAAAATTTTTCACTCAATAATATTTAACCTCATCATTGATTGGATTCATGAAAACTAAACCAACATACACTTTAAAGGAATTAATCAAATATTTCCTAAAATTGGGTTCAGTTGGTTTTGGTGGACCAGTTGCACTTGTTGGTGCCATGCACAGAGACTTGGTAGAGAATAATAAATGGATAACTGAGGAAGATTACAAAGAAGGATTAACCTTATCTCAACTTGCTCCGGGACCTCTTGCCGCTCAATTATCTATTTATATTGGATACATTCACTATAAAATTATAGGCGCAACTTTGGTTGGATTAGCATTTGTGTTACCATCTTTCTTAATGGTAATAACTCTAGGATGGTTATACCAAATTTATGGAGGTTTGCCATGGATGCATGCTGTATTTTATGGCGTTAGTTCTTCTGTTATAGGTATTATTGCTATTAGTAGCTATAAACTAACTACAAAAAGCATAGGTAAAAATTGGCTGCTAATAACTATATTTTTATTAGTTACAACTTGTACTTTTTACTACGAAGAGGAAAACATGTATCTAATCATTTATTCTGGGCTGATTTACATGTTTATTAAATCTCCTCCAGTTATTAAAATAGAACCTCCGTATATTTTTATGCCAATAGGTTTTTTAAAACATATGTTTTTAGGAAACAAATATGTCGAAATAGCCTGGTTTTTCTCAAAAGCCGGTGCGTTTGTTTTTGGAAGCGGTTTGGCTATTGTTCCTTTTTTATATGGGGGTGTCGTAAAAGAATATCATTGGTTAAATGAACAGCAATTTATAGATGCTGTGGCTGTAGCCATGATAACTCCGGGTCATGTAGTTATAACTGTTGCTTTTATTGGCTACCTGACTGCCGGTTTTTACGGGGCAGCTATTGCTGCTTTAGCAACATTTATTCCTTGTTACCTGTTTACTATCTTACCTGCCCCATATTTTAAAAAATATGGTAAAAACCCTTCGTTAAAATCTTTTATAGACGGGGTTACAGCTGCCGCTGTTGGTGCAATTGCAGGAGCGGTAATAATTATAGCAAAAAAACAATTAACGGATATAACCGCTGTAATATTTGCTTTAACAACTATACTCACACTAATCTTTCTAAAAAAAATTAAAGAACCTTACATCATTCTTACAGCAGCATTAATAGGAATATTATTAAAATATGTTTTAAAAATGTAAATCATTTTTCTAAAGCAACACCTTAAAAGCAATAATTCATACGTCGTGTTGCATGCCTTTTAGTATTTTTCATTTGATTTAAAATTGCATAATAATAATGATAGCTTACTTTTAGAAATCATTATTACTTTACATCATGAAACCTCCAAAAAAATGGAAAATGGCCGTGGTTATTTGGTTAGCTATTTATCCTTTAATAACCCTCATTTTTACTGTATTCGGACCATACCTTATACAAATAAATCCTCTTCCACTAAGAACACTTGTTATTACACTTATAGCGATTCCTATTATGGTTTACGTTTTAATGCCTTTTTTACAAAAATTATTACAAAATTGGTTACAAAAATAACAACACACAATGCTAAGACCTATTAAATCCATTCATACAGCACCAGAAACCTTGTTAGGTTCATTTAAAATCCGTCAGGCTTTTCCTATAAGAGATTTAGAACAGATTAGCCCTTTTATCTTATTACATCATTTTGATTTTACATTTAAACCCGGAGAAAACTCTTTTCATGTTCCGCCACATCCTCACCGAGGATTTTGTCCTATAACATTTATGTTCGAAGGCTCTATAGAACATGAAGATTCATTGGGAAACAAAAAGGTAATTTACGATAATGAGGTACAATGGATTAATGCGGGCAGTGGTATTATACACAGCGAAAAAGCAGACAAAGAGGCTGTGGAAAAAGGTGGACGGACACATGGTATTCAATTATGGATTAATTTACCAAAAGCACAAAAAATGAATCCACCATCCTACCAGCCAATTACAAAGGATGAAATTATATTGTTTGAAAAAGAAGGTATTGAATTTAGGCTAGTATCTGGTGCTCATCAAAATAAAAAAGGTCCTGCAAATTCAGATACATATACCGCAATGCTAAAAATGAAAACAGCTTCTGAAGAGGAGTTTGATTTTCTGGCCACCCACCAAGTTGCTTTTTATGTTTTAGAAGGTGAAATATTTATTAATCATCAACAAATTGCCCAACAACATCAATTAGTTATTTTTGAAAACAATGAAGGTAAAATAACACTCCATGCAAAAAAAGACTCAAAATTACTACTGATGGCGGGTAGCCCTATTCACGAGCCTATGGTGTCTTACGGTCCTTTTGTAATGACTTCCGAAACAGAAATAACAGAAGCCATCAATGATTACAGAAAAGGCAAAATGGGTTTTTTAAACTAATTTTTCTCAATAAAACACATACTGGAATACGCTATTATTTAAAGATAATCTGCCAGGATATTTTGTCCAAATACACTCGGCATGTGTCGTGTATTAAAGCGCAATCAACTTTAAATGTTTCATTAGTGCCTAATATTGTGCGTTGATACGTTAAAGACCATTGTGTTTTTGTTATTTCTTTAATACCAACTCTTTTCAATGTATAACCAAAATTAGTATTCGATATTTTATCTACAAACAATTGTTTGTGATTTTCATCCTTCACAGGGCCATAAAAAAAAACCGTCATTTTTTGAAATTGTTGGTTTTTGTGAAGTGTTTGCAAATAGCTTAAAACATCGGTATTATAAAAACACAAAGGATTTTTATACAAACATGTACTTTGAGCTTGTACCTTAGTATTGTGCCCAAAAATTAATATACATGTGCATAAAAATCCTATTTTAACTTTTTTAAACCAAGTCATGAGCTTATATCAAAAAAACGATATGGTATTATTTTTTGAATTTGCCTTTTAGGGCAGCCAATGCCGACATCATATCATTAGGATCGTAGTTTGTTGCCGTTTCTTTTTTTGGTGTCGATTTTTTGGAAGACGAAATGCCTTCTCCTTTCATTGATAAAGCTATACGCTTACGTTTAACATCGCACTCCGTAACAGTTACCCAAACTTGCTGCCCAACTTTGACAATTAGATTCGGGTCATCTACAAATGTATCACTCAACTGAGAAATATGAACCAAACCATCTTGATGCACACCAACATCCACAAAAGCACCAAAATTTGTCACATTGGTTACAATACCCGGCAAACGCATCCCTTCTCTCAAATCCTCAATACTGTGAACATGTTCATCAAAACTAAATACCTCAAACGTTTTTCGTGGATCTCGCCCTGGTTTTTCTAATTCATTCACTATATCTTTTAAAGTAGGAATTCCAATCGTATCGGTCACATAAGCCGTTAGATTGATTTTTTTACGCAAGTCTTTATCATTAATCAAATCATCAATGGTGCAATTCAAATCAGCAGCCATTTTCTCTACAATATAATACGATTCGGGATGAACCGCACTTTTATCTAATGGATGAATGCCGTCGCGAATACGCAAAAATCCTGAACATTGTTCAAAAACTTTTTCTCCCATTCTATTTACTTTCAATAACTCTTTTCTAGATTTAAATGCACCGTGCTCATTTCTGTACTCAACAATATTTTTAGCTAAAGTTTCTCCAATACCTGATACATAAGACAATAATTGTTTAGAAGCTGTATTTAACTCAACCCCTACCCCATTTACACAACTCATTACCACATCATCTAATTTATTTTTTAAAGCCGTTTGATCGACATCATGTTGATACTGCCCTACCCCGATAGATTTTGGGTCTAATTTTACTAATTCAGCCAATGGATCGGCTAACCGACGTCCTATTGATACAGCCCCTCTAACTGTCAAATCATATTCAGGAAATTCTTCTCGAGCCACTTCCGATGCCGAATAAATAGAAGCACCAGCTTCACTCACCATAATAACAGGAATTGTTTTTGGCAATACCTCGATACTTCTGATAAATTGTTCTGTTTCTCTGGAGGCAGTTCCATTACCAATCGCTATCGCCTCTAATTGGTGTTTGGCACACATTGCCATCACCATGTGTTGTGAGTCTACCACTCTTCGTTGTGGTTCGTGAGGATAAATAACGGTTTCTTCGAGTAATTTACCTTGTGCATCCAAGGCCACTACTTTACAACCCGTTCTAAAACCCGGATCAATAGCCAAAATAGATTTTTGACCTAATGGCGAAGCCAACAACAATTCTCTTAAATTATCAGCAAATACCTGAATGGCTTTTTCGTCAGCTGATTGTTTGGTTAGCAAACGCATTTCTGCTTCAATACTCGGATGTAACAATCTTTTATAACCATCCTCTATAGCCAACACAACCTGTTCTCCACACTCATTTTTTGATTTAACAAATTGTTTTTTAATAGACTCATGGGCAATCTCATCATTCACCAAAATATCCAATATTAAAAAATCTTCTTTCTCACCTCGGCGCATAGCCAACATTCTATGACTAGGACAACTCATTAACGACTCTTCCCATTCAAAATAATCCTCAAATTTTTGTCCTTCCTCTTCTTTTCCTCTTATAACTTTTGACTTAATGATAGCTGTTTTTTTAAATAACTCTCTGATTGTTTCACGAACAATAGCATCTTCACTTACCATTTCAGCTATAATATCTCGCGCTCCAGCCAATGCATCATCAGGATGTTCTACCCCTAATTCTTTATTCACAAACTTAATAGCCTCCGGAAACAATTCCTTGATTTCTTGCGCCAGAATGAGGTTTGCTAAAGGTTCCAATCCCTTTTCTCTTGCTACAGTAGCTTTTGTTCGACGTTTTGGCTTATATGGCAAATACAAATCTTCTAAAGTTGATAAAGTTTCTGCCTCCAAAATTTTATCTGATAAATCCTGGGTTAATTTACCTTGTCCTTCTATCGATTTTAAAATACTTTCACGACGTTGTTCTAATTGGCGCAGACGCTCAATTTCATTTTTGATGGTAATAACCTGCACCTCGTCCAAACTACCCGTTACTTCTTTTCTGTACCGAGAAATAAAAGGAACCGTAGCTCCTTCGTCTAATAATTCTACTGTGGATTTTACTTGTTTAGCATCTACTTTTAGTTCAGACGCAATTTTAAAAAATAAGGCAGTGTCAGTCATATATAATTTAAAAAAATAAAAAATAAAAAATTGAATCTCTCCGAGAGAAAAACAAATATAGTAGCTTACTGTAGTTGGGA
>Ga0172373_10006595_pt1 | contig 15381 bp, 14 predicted proteins | sample Lak10m_2_FD_114546 | JGI IMG/M metagenome (GOLD analysis project Ga0172373, IMG submission 114546) | Freshwater microbial communities from Kabuno Bay, South-Kivu, Congo - kab_092012_10m | ecosystem: Environmental > Aquatic > Freshwater > Lake | place: Democratic Republic of the Congo...
CAAGCACACGTTCTACCTGCACCTGAAAGAAACTGAATTTAGATTCAACCATCGCCGTGATAATCTCTACCTTGAAACACTCAAACTTTTACGAGTAAACCCGCTTTAGCTTCCTAAGACCCTCACGCAAATTTACCAATACGCCATCCCTCATGAAACTCGCCACCTGGAACGTCAATTCGCTGAAAGTTCGCCTGCCGCACGTGCTGGACTGGATCAAAGCCAACCAGCCCGATGTGCTGTGCCTGCAGGAGACCAAGCTGGAGGATGCCAATTTCCCGCTCGCCGAAATCAATGCGGCAGGCTATCAGGTGATGTTTTCCGGACAGAAGACCTACAACGGCGTCGCCATTATTTCAAAGCAAGCTGGCTTGGACGTGCAAATGGGCATCCCCGGCCTGGACGACGAACAAAAACGCCTGCTGGCAGCAACTTATGATGGTGTACGGGTGATCTGCGGTTACTTTCCCAATGGCCAAAGCCTGGATTCCGACAAGTACCAATACAAATTGCGCTGGCTGGACAGCTTGGCAAACTGGCTCGTAACCGAGCAGGCAAAATACCCCAGACTCGCCCTGCTCGGCGACTACAACATCGCGCCGGAAGATCGCGACACGCATGATCCGCAAGCCGTCGATCAAGTACTGGTCAGTCCGCAAGTGCGCGACTATTTCCGCCAGTTTCAGGCGTTGGGGCTGCAGGATGCTTTCCGGTTGTTCGAGCAGCCGGAGAAAAGTTTCAGCTGGTGGGATTACCGCATGATGGGATTCCGCCGTAACCTGGGCTTGCGCATCGATCACATCCTGCTGTCTGCCCCGTTAGTCCCGCAATGCTCCGCTTGCTGGATCGACAAGGCGCCACGCAAACTCGAGCGGCCATCCGATCACACTCCGGTAGTGGCTGAAATCTCAGCCTGACTCACCCCAGCCTGCATGACTCGATAGAAATCAAACAAGTACAAGGAACCACCTCTTGGCCGGAACCAGTCTGTTAGCGTTGATCGACGATATTGCCACCATCCTGGACGATGTGGCACTGATGACGAAAGTCGCGGCGAAGAAAACTACCGGCGTGCTGGGAGACGATCTGGCGCTGAATGCCCAGCAGGTGTCGGGAATCGCGGCCGACCGCGAGTTGCCGGTGGTATGGGCAGTAGCGAAAGGTTCTCTGAAGAACAAGGCCATCCTGGTGCCGGCGGCATTGGCAATCAGCGCCTTCGTTCCCTGGGCGGTGACGCCGCTGATGATGCTGGGCGGGGCCTTTCTCTGTTTCGAGGGTTTCGAAAAGCTGGCGCACAAACTGCTGCACGGCAAGGCAGAAGACGATGCACGGCATGCGCAGCAACTGGAGGCACTGGCCTCGCCAGCGGTCGATCTGGTGGCTTTCGAACAGACCAGGGTTCAGGGCGCCATCCGTACCGATTTCATCCTGTCGGCCGAGATTGTCGTCATCACGCTGGGCCAGGTGGCACAAGCGCCTTTTGCCACCCAGGTAGCTGTGCTGGCAGGTATTTCGATGCTGATGACGGTAGGCGTTTACGGTCTGGTGGCCGGTATCGTCAAGCTGGATGACGGCGGACTCTACCTCAGCCGCAAGCAGGGATTTCTGCGCACGGTCGGCAAGGCGACTCTCGCAGCCGCTCCCTACCTGATGCGCAGCCTGTCGGTGATAGGAACAGCGGCCATGTTCACGGTCGGCGGTGGTATTCTGCTGCACGGCATTCCGGGTGCGCATGAGGTGTCTCACGCTATCGCCCATACCGCCGGCACGCTGCCCGTAATTGGTGGTTTGCTGGAAGCATCGCTCCCCATGCTGCTCGATGCTGCTGGCGGCATCGTTGCGGGTGCGCTAGTGCTGGCGGGTGTGCATTTATACGGCGCTGTTCTGGGGCGGAAATAGGCTGGAGCGGTTTATCTTCGCCGTCTGATTTGCCCGAACCCTTCCCCTTCTATAAAATTCGCGTTTTTATTCTCTCCATATAAGGAATCACAATCATGTCCAACAAGATCATCTTCAAGGCTGGCGAAGCCACTATTTTCAGCGAAGGCAAGGACGTTACCGCCGCGATGCCGGAAATCCTCATCGGCGCTGTCGATGGTCCCGTCGGTACCGCATTCGCCAACATGATGGCGCAAAGCAAGGGCCACACGGCCATGTTTGCCGTGCGCGACATCAACCAGCTGGTACGCCCGGCCACCATGATGGTGCCGAAGGTGACCCTCAAGGATTCCATCAACATCGAACTGTTCGGTGGTGTGGTGCAGGCTGCAACGGCTGATGCAATTCTGGACTGCGTGATCGAAGGCATCATCCCGCGCGACCAGGTCAACGACCTCTGTATCGTCAGCCTGGTGTGGATCGATCCGGGTTGCGCCGCCCTGGCAAAGGAAGGCAAGCTGGACAAGGCCGACATGTACAAGAACAACTACGATGCAACCAAGCTGGCGATCAAGCGCGCGCTCAACGACGAGCCTTCTGTCGAAGAACTGATCAAGAACCGCCACACCATCAAACACTGCATGTGGGAAGACAGCTGGGACCAGAAGTAATCTTCTGAATAATCCGGTTTACTCCGGAAACAAAAAGGGCAGCCCTGGCTGCCCTTTTTGCTGAGCGTGTTTCACGTGGAACATATTCCTGAGATAAAAAGTTTAACCACCAAGACGCCAAGCAATTACAGCAAGTTACGGACTATGCTCCTGTCACCCAGCAGTTGAATAGCCATCGTTCTGGAAGGCTCCGTTTTCTTGGTGTACTTGGCGGTTCAAACAAGATTTTGAGAAGTTATTTGCCAATACAGAACCGGCCGAAAATTTCACCCAGCAGGTCGTCCGAAGTAAACTCACCGGTAATTTCGTTGAGAGCTTCCTGCCCCAATCGCAACTCTTCTGCCAGCAACTCCGGCTGCCGCAGATTTGCGGCTGCGCTTTCCAGACACACCTCCACCCGCTCGAGCGCACGCAAATGGCGCTCGCGTGCCATGAACACACCCTCGCCATCCGACTGCCATCCTGCAAGCCTGAGCAAGTACCCGCGCAACAAGTCTATCCCTGCACCGGTCTTTGCCGAGAGGAAAAGATGGGTACGGCCATCAATCTCTTCCAGTCGCGGGCCAGATTGGGTCAGATCGATTTTGTTATGAACCCATACCTGATGAGAAACCGCTGCCAATCGCTCCAGAATCGATTTTTCGGTTTCGCCTATACCGTGGGTTGCGTCCACCAGAATTAACGCGATCTGCGCGCTTTCTGTGGCTCGCCATGTTTTGGCAATGCCGTGCAATTCGACTTCGTCTTCCGTTTCTCTCAGCCCTGCCGTGTCAATAATATGCAGCGGCACGCCGTCGATCTGTATTTCGCTTCTGATGGTATCGCGCGTGGTGCCGGCAATCGACGTCACAATGGCCACGTCTTCGCCGGCCAGCTGGTTCATGAGGCTGGATTTGCCGACGTTGGGCTGGCCGATCAACACCACCCGTATCCCTTCGCGCAGCAGATTTCCTTGCTGCGCCTCGTTGAATACGGCGTGCAACTCCTCCGCTACGCCGGCAAGCTTTTCGGCAACGCCGCCTTCGGTGATGAAGTCGATATCTTCTTCGGGAAAATCGAGACAGGCTTCGACATACATGCGCAGGTTGACCAGCTGGTCGCGCAACGCATGAATCCGTGCCGAAAACTCACCTGCCAGCGAACGCATGGCGCTTTTTGCCGCCTGCGCCGTCGACGCTTCGATCAGATCGGCAACCGCTTCGGCCTGCGCAAGATCCAGTTTGTCGTTGAGCCAGGCACGACGGGTGAATTCTCCGGGCTCGGCCAGCCGTGCGCCGAGATCCAGGCAGCGCTGCAGCAAACGTTGCATGACCGCCGTACCGCCATGGCCCTGCAATTCAAGCACGTCTTCGCCGGTATAGGAATGCGGGGCAGGGAAGTAGAGCGCGATACCGCGATCGATCACGGTATTGTCAGTGTCGTTGAAATCCAGATACGCCGCGTAGCGCGGGGTGGGGCAGCGCCCCAGGATGGCATGTGCTATAGCTTCAAGGTGAGGGCCGGATACCCGCACCACGCCGATGCCACCACGCCCGGGGGCAGTGGCAACGGCAGCGATGACGTCAGGCTTTGCGGCCACCTTCGATGCTACGATTGATGGACCATTGCTGGGCAATGGAGAGGATGTTGTTCACCAGCCAGTACAGCACCAGACCGGCCGGGAAGAAGAAGAAGAACACGCTGAATGCCACCGGCATGATTTTCATCATCTTGGCCTGAATCGGATCGGGGGGCGTCGGATTGAGGCTGGTCTGGATGAGCATGGTCGCCCCCATCAGGACAGGCAGCACAAAATACGGATCGGTTGCCGTCAGGTCGGTAATCCACAGCATGAACGGCGCATGGCGCATTTCCACGCTACCTAGCAGCACCCAGTAGAGCGCAATGAACACCGGCACCTGCACCAGAATAGGCAGGCAGCCACCCATCGGGTTGATTTTCTCGGTCTTGTACAACTCCATCATGGCCTTGTGCAGGTTCTCACGGTCATCCGCGTAGCGTTCCTTGATCTGCTGCAGGCGGGGTGCAACTTTTTTCATATGCGCCATGGACTTGTAGCTGGCCGCAGATAAAGGATAGAACGCTGCCTTGATCAGGACCGTCAACAGGATAATGGCCAGCCCCCAGTTATGCACCAGCTTCTGGATTGTCGACAGCAGCCAGAACAGCGGGGTGGCGATGATGGTCAGCCAACCGTAATCGACAGCATACTCCAGACCAGGTGCGACTTCCTTCAGCAGAGTCTGCTCCTGCGGACCGGCAAACATTCGGGCGGTGATCGAGCCAGTAGCACCTGGAGCGATCGTACCTACACTTTGCACCGTACCTGCAGAAAACAAATTATCGCCCACTTGCTTGGTGTAGTACTCGCGCGATGCACCTGGATTGGGTAACCATGCTCCAACGAAATAATGCTGAACAATGCCGATCCAGCCATCGCTGGCATTTTTGGACAGGTTGGCCTTTTTCATATCGTCGAAGCTGACCTTTTTGAACTTGTCCGCCTCGGTGAAATATGCCGCCCCGGTAAAAGTCGGCATCATCATCGAACCCTGATTCGACTTGCTATCGTGCAGCATCTGGAAATATACGGACGGATCGATTGCGACACCTGAACCGTTGCGGATGTCATACCGCACATCGGTAACATAGCTGCCGCGATGGAAGGTATAAACCTTGTCCACCACGATGCCGGATGCATCCTGCCAGCTCAGCTTGACTTCAAGGCTGTCGCTGCCTTCGGCCAGGGAATAGGCCCCTGCATTGGCGGTGAACATTGTCTTGTGATTGGGCAGCCCGCTACCGATCAGCCCGGATTGGGCAATATAGAGAAGTGGCTGTTGCTTGTCGTCCAGCAGGACGAAATTCCTGCTCTTGTCCTCCGTCGCTTTATGACGCAGCAGTTCGAGACGGCGGATGTCCCCGCCCAGTGTGTCGATTTCTGCTTCGAACAGGTCGGTCTTGACCAGCAGCTTCTCGCCATGGCCCAGGCCACCCGCTTCTGGCGGCTGCGCAATGGCAGCAGGTTGCCCGGATTTGGATACCGCAGGGATATCCTGCTGCTTGGCTTGACCTTGCGCCTGGGTTGCAGGAGTAGCTTGCGGTGCGTGTTGGCGCTCCCAGCCATCCCAAAGCATCAGAATGGAAAAAGAAAAAACCAGAAACAGAATCAGTCGTTGATTGTCCATTGAAGCTTTCTTAATAAACGCTCTTGTTCAGTGTGCCTCATGGCACCGGATCGTGTCCGCCGGGATGCCAGGGGTGGCAACGCAACAACCGCCGCAAGACTAGCCAGCTTCCAACCAGCGGCCCATGAATTTTAAGGGCAGCAATCGCATAATGGGAGCAGCTTGGCGTAAACCGGCAATGGCTTCCCAACAAAGGGCTGATCGCCACCTGATAAACCCTAACCAGCCAGATCAGCAGCCTGGTCATGTTTATTTTCCTGTTGGCGGCCATACCGTTGCTTCAGCTTTTCGAGCAGCCGCGCCAACTCAGCCTGTACCTGATCAAAATCTGCGCGGCCGAAAGGTTTGTTAACCCTGATCACCAGATCATGACCCAGAACTTGCTCGCGATGGTGGCGAAACCACTCGCGCACCACACGCCGCATGTAATTTCTTGCAACAGCCCGGCGCGCTGTTTTTTTGCTGACCACGATACCCAGCCTTGGATAATCCCGCTCGTTTGGCATGACCAACATGGTCAGCGTGTCGCCGAAAATACGCTGCCTGAAACTAAAAACGGATGAAAAATCATCCGTTTTTAAAAGCTTGTAACGGCTGGGAAAGCCGTAATCAGTCACGCGTTATTCAGCGTTAGACTGCAAGGCGGGCACGGCCCTTGGCGCGACGTGCGTTGATCACGGCACGACCACCCTTGGTGCTCATGCGCACCAGAAAGCCATGGGTACGGGCACGGCGAACTTTAGACGGTTGATAGGTACGTTTCATCACAAACCTCTTTCGAATAGCGTAAAGCTTAAAAGGGCGTAATTAGAACGCGCAAACCCTACTCTTGTCAACCAAAATAATCTTCGCCGGCTGTGGATAACTCAAGATAAAAAGACTAGAATTCCCAATCTTGTAAATCTGTTGCTGCCACTACGCCTTTCACCACTCATGGAAAATTTCTGGTTCGCCTGTCTCGGCCGATTTGAACGCGAGCTATCTGCCATGCAGTTCAACACGCTGATCAAGCCGTTAAGACTGGAAGAAGCAAGCGACTCGTTGCGCATTCTCGCACCCAATCGCTATGTAATGAAAGAGATCAATGATAAATTTCTTGATCGCATCCAGCAGTGGGGGCAGGAATTTTTCACCCGTCCGATTTCTGTCGAGATTGCACTCGGAAAAGCCGAAAAGGACAAAACACCAACACCGGAAATCATCGGCAGCGAACCGGAACCACCCATACCGGCCAGCAAGAAACCACGTAACAACAACGCCAAACCAGAAGCCAGCGGCCTCAACCCGGCGTTGACATTTGCCAATTTCGTAAATGGTAAAGCCAATCAACTGGCTCGAGCGGCTGCGCTCCAAGTTGCAGAAAACCCAGGCAGCGCCTACAACCCGTTGTTCGTATACGGCGGTGTAGGGCTAGGCAAAACCCATTTGATTCAGTCCATCGGCAATCATCTGCGGGAACAGAACCCGGAAGCAAAAATAGGTTACCTGCATGCAGAGAAATATGTATCCGATGTCGTCAAGGCCTATCAGCACAAAGCGTTCGACGAATTCAAGCGCCGCTATCACTCGCTGGATCTGTTGCTGATCGACGATATTCAGTTTTTTGGTGGCAAGGGTCGTACCCAGGAAGAGTTTTTCTATGCTTTTGAATCGCTGATCGGCGCCAACAAACAGATCGTCATCACCTGCGATACTTTGCCCAAAGAGATCAACGGTATCGAGGATCGCCTCAAGACTCGCTTCAGCTGGGGCTTGACCGTACTGGTAGAACCGCCGGAGCTTGAAATGCGGGTCGCCATCCTGATCAACAAGGCTGAAGCTGCCAAGGTTAAACTGGATGAAGATGTGGCGTTCCTCATTGCCAAGAACATTCGATCCAGCGTGCGTGACCTTGAAGGCGCCTTGAACAGTGTCATCGCCATGGCTAAATTTACCGGCAAGCCTATCGATACGGTGCTGGTGAAGGATGCACTCAAGCACATTATCGGACGGGTACAATCCATTACCATCGAAAGTATCCAGAAAACCGTGGCCGATTATTACAAGATCAAAGTCGCGGAGATGTATTCACAGAAACGTTCGCGCAATGTCGCAAGGCCGAGACAGATCGCGATGGCGTTGGCCCGGGATTTGACCAACAGCAGTTTTCCGGAAATCGGGGAAACCTTTGGCGGACGTGATCACACGACAGTCATGCATGCCTGCAAGAAAATCGATAGTCTGAAGTCATCGGAACCCACGCTGGCAAAGGAATACAGCCTGCTGCTTCAGGTATTGCGGGGCGATTGAACAAGCCGTGAATAGGGATGTGCATGATCTGGGGATAAAATGCACCTTGAAGCAAAGATCAAAATTCATTCATAAACTATCCACAGCTTATCGGGAGTTTATCCAATGAAATGGAAATTCAGTAATCACATGATTTAATTAGACTAAAAGCACTTACGAACAGCACTGGTATCGCCTTATTATCTGTTATCAAGGTATATATATGAATATCAACATCAGTCGAGACACCCTGCTCAAGCCACTTTCTGCCGTCAATGGCATTGTAGAGCGTAGGCACACGCTACCTATCCTTTCCAATTTATTGCTGGAAGGGGAAAACGGTGTCATCTCCATGACGGCAACCGATCTGGAAATGCAAATCTCCATGACGGTAGAAGCCGAAGTGGCTGACAGTTTTTCGACGACTGTGTCGGCCAAGAAATTACTGGATATCTGCCGCTCCTTGCCAGAAGCCAGCACCATCAAACTGACGAATCAGGAATCCCGGCTACAGGTCGGCGCAGGACGCAGCAAATTCAATTTGCAAACCTTGCCGGCTGCAGATTATCCAACCATGTCGCGTACACCCAATACGCAATTGACCTTGCGCATGGCCCAGAAGAATTTCCGGCATTTGCTGCGGCAAGTCGAATTCTCCATGGCGCAACAGGATGTGCGTTATTACTTGAATGGATTGCTGCTGGAAGTGAATGGCGAGCGATTGCATGTGGTCGGTACGGATGGTCATCGCTTGAGTTATATCTGTACCGATCTCGGACAGAACTTCGAAAAGCAGGAAATCATCCTTCCGCGCAAGACTGTGACCGAGTTGATAAAGCTGCTGGATGATATCGAAGACGAAGTCGTGATCGAGATTTCTGCCAACCAGGCAAATTTCAAGTTTTCAAATATCCGATTGATTTCAAAGGTTATTGATGGGAAGTTTCCGGATTACAACCGGGTTATTCCGGTTGGGCATCAGAACCGTTTTGGCGTAAACCGGCTGGAAATTCTGCAAGCCATGCAGCGCGCCTCTATTCTGTCCAACGAAAAATATCGCGGTATCCGCATGGTCCTGGGTGCCAATAGCTTGCGTCTGATAAGCAGCAACAGCGAGCAGGAAGAAGCTCAGGAAGACATGGAAATCGCCTATGCCGGAGATCCCCTGGATGTCGGCTTCAATGTGACTTATCTGATAGACGTGCTCAACAATGTGCAAAGCGAAGTAGCCGAGTTTTCTTTTGCCGATGCCAACAGCAGTTGTCTGGTCACTATTCCGGACGAACCTAATTACCGTTATGTCGTAATGCCGATGCGAATCTAGGCTACCGCACCGCTGCAGAAAAACCAATATTGTTTCACGTGAAACCAAAACCATGACTGATTACGATTCATCAAGCATTAAAATTCTCGAAGGCCTGGATGCTGTACGCAAACGGCCCGGCATGTACATCGGGGATACCTCGGATGGCAGCGGTTTGCATCATATGGTATTCGAAGTCCTGGACAACGCCATCGACGAAGCTTTGGCCGGCCATTGCGATGACATCAAGGTCATTATTCACCCCGACAACTCGATCAGCATTTCAGATAACGGCCGCGGCATTCCGACCGACATCAAGGAAGACGACAAGCACGAACCCAAGCGTTCTGCAGCCGAGATCGTGATGACCGAACTGCACGCAGGCGGCAAGTTCGACCAGAACTCCTATAAGGTTTCCGGCGGGCTGCATGGGGTGGGCGTTTCCGTGGTCAATGCCTTGTCGGATTGGCTGCGCCTCAAGATCTACCGCAACGGCAAAGTGCACCAGATGGAATTCCAGCGCGGTGTGGCAGTTTCACCGCTGGTAGCCACCGGCACCTCGGATAAGCGAGGTACCGAAGTTCATTTCATGGCTTCTATCGAAACTTTTACCTTGGTCGAGTTTCATTACGAAATTCTGGCCAAACGGATCCGTGAACTGTCTTTTCTCAACAACGGCGTCAAGATCGAACTGATCGACCAGCGCAACGGTAAATCTGAAAACTTCGCTCATTCAGGCGGCGTCAGAGGGTTTGTCGAGTACATGAATCGTAGCAAGACCGTGTTGCATCCCAAGGTGTTCTACGCCGTCTCGGAAAAAGACGGCATGACAGTTGAAGTCGCGATGCAATGGAACGATTCCTATACCGAAACCGTGCAATGCTTCACCAACAACATCCCCCAGCGCGATGGCGGCAGTCATTTGACAGGCCTGCGCACCGCGATGACGCGGACTCTCAACACCTACATCGAACAGAACGAACTCGCCAAGAAGGCCAAGGTCGATACGGCTGGCGACGATATGCGCGAAGGCCTGACCTGTGTACTTTCGGTCAAGGTGCCGGAACCCAAGTTCTCGTCGCAGACCAAGGACAAGCTGGTTTCCAGCGAAGTCCAGCCGGTCGTGCAGGAAGCCGTCACGCAAAAGCTTGGCGAATTCCTGCTGGAAAACCCGGTCGATGCCAAGATCATCTGCTCCAAGATTATCGATGCTGCACGAGCCCGCGAAGCTGCCCGCAAGGCAAGAGAAATGACACGGCGTAAAGGGGTAATGGACGGCTTGGGCTTGCCCGGCAAGCTGGCAGATTGCCAGGAACGCGATCCTTCCAAATGCGAGCTTTATCTGGTCGAGGGCGACTCCGCCGGCGGTTCCGCCAAACAAGGCAGGGATCGTAAATTTCAGGCCATTCTGCCGCTCAAGGGCAAGATCCTCAATGTGGAAAGAGCGCGGTTCGATAAACTGATCTCCTCGCAGGAAATCGCCACCCTCATCATCGCCATGGGTACCGGTATCGGCAAGGACGACTTCAATGTCGAAAAGCTGCGTTACCACCGTATCATCATCATGACCGATGCCGACGTCGACGGTGCGCACATCCGTACCTTGCTGCTCACGTTCTTTTATCGCCAGATGCCTGAACTGGTCGAACGCGGTCATATCTACATCGCGCAGCCGCCGTTGTACAAGGTAAAGCAGGGCAGGGACGAGAGATACCTCAAGGACGACCATGAATTGAACGAGCACCTGTTGCAGTCGGCGCTGAGCGGTGCGGAGTTGCTGGTCAGGCAGAATGGCAACGTGCTGGCAGGAGAATCGCTCAAAGCGATCGCCAAGGAAATGTTCCTTACCGAAGCTGTCATCAAACGTCTTGCCCCGCTTTATGAAGAAGCCGTGTTGCGTGCCGTGCTTGATCTGCCGCAGTTCGACCTCACGACAGAAGAGTCGGCGCAAGCCGGTGCCGCAGGGCTGCGCCAGCATCTGGCGGACAAGCAGAGCGAAGTCAATATCGTGCGCGATACCGAAACCGGCGGCTATCGTGTGGAAATCAGCAAGTATGTTCACGGTAACCTGCAGTGCACTGCGCTCGATAGCGAATTGACGGCGAGCGGCGATTATCGCCAGATCCGCAAAACTGCAGAGCTGTTGCAAGGGCTGATGGGCGAAGGCGCCAGCGTCAAGCGCGGCGACAAGAGCCGTGCCGTAGTGACATTCAAGGAAGCGCTCGACTGGCTGCTTAACGAAGCTCGCCAGGGCATCAACATACAGCGCTACAAAGGCTTGGGCGAGATGAACCCCGAGCAGCTTTGGGAAACCACGATGGATCAGCAAGTTCGCCGCCTGCTCAAAGTGCAGATTGACGATGCTATTACGGCAGACGAAATCTTCACCACGCTCATGGGAGATCAGGTTGAACCGCGTCGCGCCTTTATCGAAGGCAATGCGTTAGGGGTCAGTAATTTGGATGTCTAATTAAAAGGCCGGAAAGATTTCTTTCCGGCCTTTTAATTTTCTGGTGACTTCACACAACCAAGTACCCCACTTTCAAACCGATCCCGGTTTTCAGAACCTCGGCAACATCGAATCCCAATATCCAACTCTTCAAATTAGTCGCGTACTAAAGCTCTTCCGGTTGCTGCCGATGACACAAGTCACAAATATGCAACATTTCCGTAAGCATTTGGTAAGAAATGTGGCGTAATGTAACGATCAAGGGAAGATTGCAAAACGATTTGCATGATGCCCGTGGGGGACAAAATCCCTGTTTGAATAATCCCAAAAGGAAAATGAAACATGAACACAGAAGTTAAGCCCTACTGCCATTTTTGCGCCATGTGCGGAGCCCATTACATTGACGATATCGGTGAAACTTGCCGTTGCCCTGCCCCAAAGACCGACTCGGAAGTCAAGTCGGAATTGCTGAGCAAGTGGCAAGTGGGTGATGTGACACTGTGAGCTGAAAGCAAGACGCAGCGACTAGGCATTCCCAAGAAAAGAGAGGCCGCCCAGGGGGCCAAGGCGGCAATGCGTACTGCTAAGACTGGTCGCGTTCACTTTGCGGGATAAGGGCAGGGTAATCCCCAACATTCACAACGATAGCTTTCATCGTTGTGAAAACAGTGCAATCCAGATTCGGATTAAGCCTTGGAGTAAAGCGCCGATAAACGGAAAGCAATGATTTCCCACATGCTTGGCGTTGTGGCGGCTACCTTCTTATCGGATTCAACGCAATGCGCGGTGACATCGTCACTGACGTGCCTCAGATAATCCGGCTCAAAGCTGGAAAGAGCAGCATAATTTGTTTCTTGAACATTAAACATGACCACACCTCTTGATTCCTGAACACTAGAGATGCGGAAATATTAAGGTTTCCAATCTTTGATAAGCAATGACCCATCTGGCTAAATAGCCCATTCGGGCTAATCAAAACCGCCAGCTATGGGTAAATAAACAACAAAAAAGGGCGTCACAAGGACGCCGGATTTGCGAAACTGCGGAAACTAATGCCTTAATTGCCTTCCAGCGAGCGGTTTTTTTCCTGCCAGTAGCAGGTCTCGTACTCCTTGGGCAGTATTTCCCATATTCGCGCCGAAACAATCTCCCAATCACCCGCTGCGTTCGGTCGCCGCCATCTAGGGGTATACATCATCATGATGTGGTCGAGGGCAGAGTCAAAAGTATCGAAGGTGATTTCTTTACCTTCTTCTCCAACCGTATAGGTTCCAGTTTTTGGGCAACGTAAGGATGGATTGAAGCATGAGCCATCGGAAGCGAATGGAACGAGGAGTTGTGTGGCGTGCATTTGCATATCCTAAACTTGGCACTGATTTGAGTTGCGCTGGGCATCAGGGCAGTACGGCTCTATTCTGCCATGTTTGATGCTTGCAGTGAATTTCTGCAATGCTTTTACCCAATTTCAAGCTGAAATCCAGTTCGCCTTGGGATCCTCAGCACCCGCGACTCTCGGAGTCGAACCGAGCACCAACGGATCATGAGGACAGATTTCATTTGGTATAAACCGACATAAGAAATGCCCCAGAGGAATCTCCAAGGGGGGCCCTGCTATAATGGTGGTCAGGGGCAGAATCGAACTGCTGACGTTAGTAGTTTCAGCACAACCCAAGAGAGTAATCGCCCACGAATACCATACCCTGGTTTCGTACAATGGGCATGCCACATAAATTAGATGCCCTCAATCACTGAACAATTCGTTGCTCTTGACGGAACAATATGGCAAGCCTCCAATTGGGCCAATGGTGGCGTATTTTTGAACGCGTGGAAGCCTTCTCAGGTCACTACTGCCAACGGACAACTGAATATAACTCTAAGTCTGTCATCACCCGCTTCAACATCCTATATTTCTGGTGAATATCGAACTCTGGGAACGTATAGCCACGGGTTATACGAGATATCCATGAAAGCTTCCGGTACGGCAGGAACCGTGACGGGATTCTTTACCTATACCGGGCCGTCTGAGGGCACCCAACACGACGAGATTGATGTCGAGGTTCTGGGAGACAGCCCGAGCGTAATGCAGATTAATTATTGGACAAGCGGCGTCCAGCATCCGGTCAATATTAATCTTGGATTCGATGCATCATCTGCCGAGCACAAATATGCCTTCGAGTGGTTACAGGATTCTATTAAATGGTACGTGGATGGAGCGCTCGTACACACCGAAACTGGTTCGAACGGCGCTATCCCGGCGACTCCAGGCGCCATTATGCTGAATCTCTGGGCCACTACTAACACCAATGGCTGGAGTAGCGACACATATGCGGGCCAGACCACCAGTATCATCAGCGATTGTATTACCCACCTTCCCTACGATAGGGTGATATTGCCTGATATTAGGGGCCGATCCAACGGCACATCTGCAAACGAATTGCTGGGTAGAAGTGGCAACATATCCATCGACAAGATGGCGGGGAGGAAAGGTGATGATATTTATTTCATCGACCACGAAGGTGACAGGGTGACTGAGAGACCTAATGGCGGCCTGGACGAGATTCACTCCTCTCTCAACTTTAAGCTGGTAAGCAACGTCGAAAACCTCATCCTCAACACTGGCGCTGTCATTGGGACGGGCAACAAGAGCGCCAACATTATCACCGGCAACGAATCAGACAACATCCTCAACGGCAAAGAAGGCAACGACACCCTGACCGGTAATGCAGGCGCTGACATCTTCCTGTTTGATACCAAGATAGCCGCAAAAGTGGTCAAGGGCGTCACCAGCTACACCAACGTCGATAGCATCAGCGACTTTGTGTCGGTCTCCGATGATATTTCTTTGGACAAGAAAATCTTCAAGGCTTACAAAGCAGCGGCTGACCTGACCGACAACGATTTTGCCAGTTTTGACAGTACGGTCGGGGGCTCTCTAGCATCTGCGCCAAGCAGTACATCCCAGCATTTCTTGTACGATACCGGGACTGGCAATCTGTACTACGACGTCGATGGCAGCGGGAGTAAGGCAGCCGTACAGTTTGCAACCTTAACAGGGCATCCTGCATTATCGGCCAGTGACCTGCACATCGTTTAACTGTTTGCAGCAAGCCACAGAAATGAAAAAGCCCCCAAGGAGATCATCCGAGGGGGCTTTCTTATATACTGGTGGCCAGAAACAAAATCTGGCCATTGGAAGTGATGCATGACAATTACTTGGATATTGAACGCAATAAGCCTCTTCACCATGACTGTAGGATCGATACTTTTCTTTTACAGCCTATGGGAAACGCCAAGATCAAATGAGCGGCTGATGACTGCAGATGATCATAAGTTACATCTAAAGCAAAGGCGTTTGATCGCGATCGGAGGCGTAGCACTTAGCCTTTGGTTCGTGTCGCAATATGTGTTTGCGGTCGTGCTTTGAGCTATCCAGCGCGAACTGAATTTTCTAGTGAGGCAACTGAACTGAAGATGGTTCCTAATCAATGACCCCAGAGAGGTCTAAGGAAGCCCTGAACAAGCCATCGTTCGGAGCTTCGTGTTTTGCAAATTGCCATTCTTGGCCGGATTTTTGTCTGAATCCGACCAGAAACAGCGGATTATCTTCCCAATCACCGGGCTTCC
>Ga0172373_10006596_pt1 | contig 15380 bp, 11 predicted proteins | sample Lak10m_2_FD_114546 | JGI IMG/M metagenome (GOLD analysis project Ga0172373, IMG submission 114546) | Freshwater microbial communities from Kabuno Bay, South-Kivu, Congo - kab_092012_10m | ecosystem: Environmental > Aquatic > Freshwater > Lake | place: Democratic Republic of the Congo...
GACGAGCCGCATGGCGGGCTGGCGCTCGGTGCTCGACGAGGCAGGTCTCGAGCCGGTCGTGGTGAACGCAACGGCGAGCACCGAGGACGCCGGCCACGAGGCGGCCCAGGCATTCCTCGACCTGCCGGTGAAGCGGCGTCCCACCGCGGTGCTCGCGTACTCCGATCGCATCGCCGTCGGGGTGATGCAGGCGGCGCAGGACCGCGACCTGACCGTGCCGAACGATCTGTCGGTGGTGGGATTCGACGACGCGTTCTTCGCCGAGCACACCCGGCCGCCGCTCACGACCGTGCGCCAGGACGTGCACCGCAAGGGCGCCGAGGCCACGTCGCTGCTGATGGCGGCGATCGGCCAGGCGGGCGCGCAGCGCACCGACCACCGTCTGTTGCCCGCCGAACTGGTGGTGCGCTCGAGCACGTCGCGTCCCGGTCGTCCCCAGGCAAGTCACAGGTAATCGGCACTGACGATCCACAGGCCGTGTGGTGCACCATGGCCACATGGAGACGATCGCCCTGCGCCGCACCGTCCGCACGCCGGAACGACGGCGTCGCTCGCTGGAGGCCGCGGGCTGGCGGACCTGGCTGAGCTACCAGGAGAACCACGTGCGTGACGCCGCCGGCCGCATGGTGGGGGTGCAGCCGCAGTGGTTGGCCGAGGTCGAGCACCCCGACGGCACGGCGTTCGCGGTGGCGGCGTCGTCGCCGACTGCCGCATGGCTCGCCGTCGAGCAGCGTGTTCGTTCGGCCTCAGCGGGCGGTGTTTTCGGGTACGACCGTCCCGGCTACGGCCGCCGCCACGACTAGCATGCGCTCGTGCCCGGGGGCACAGGAGGGCACGCATGGACATCAGCGACTTCGGCATGGACTTCTTCAGCCTGAAGGGCAAGAACGCCATTGTCACCGGTGGCAACACCGGCCTCGGGCAGGCGTTCACGCTGGCCCTCGCCAAGGGCGGGGCGAACGTGTTCGTGCCGAGCATCATGGACGACGACGGCACCACGGGCCCGATGGTGGAGGCCGAAGGTGTGCGCTACGAGTACATGAAGGGCGACATCACGGCCGACGGTGTGCCCGCGCAGGTGGTGGCCGAGTGCGTGGCCCGTCTGGGTTCGATCGACATCCTGGTGAACAGTGCCGGCATCTGCCCGCTCGGTGAGGTGCTCGAGTTCGGTCGTGACAAGTGGGATCCCACGGTGGCGGTGAACCTCACCGCGGCCTTCGAGATGAGCTTCGAGGCGGCCAAGTACTTCATCCCGCAGCGCAGCGGGAAGATCATCAACATCTGCTCGATGTTCTCGTTCCTCGGCGGTCGGTACTCGTCGGCGTACGCGGCCACCAAGCACGGCATCGCCGGGTTCACGAAGGCCTACGCCGACGAGCTCGCGATGTACGACGTGCAGGTGAACGGCCTCGCCCCGGGTTACTTCGCGACGGCCATCACCACGGCCACGCGGAGCAACCCCGACTCGAACCGTCGTGTGCTCGAGCACATCCCCGCCGACCGCTGGGGCGACCCGGCCGATCTGATGGGCACGGTGGTGTTCCTCGCCAGCCGGGCGAGCGACTACGTGAACGGCCACATCCTCGCGGTCGACGGCGGGTACCTGGTCCGCTGATGGCCGGTCCCTTCGTCGTCGGCGTCGACTGCGGCACGCAGAGCGCCAAGGTCGTCGTGTACGACGCGGCCGGTACCGCCGTGGCCCGCGGGCAGCAGTTGCTACGCCCGATGAGTCGCCCGCAGCACGGCGTGGCGGTGCACCCCGACGACGACCTGTGGGACGCGATCGGCAAGGCGAGCCGGCGCGCGATGGCGCGGTTCGACGGCGATCCGGCCGACATCGTTGGCGTGGGCATCTGCCCGATCCGCTGCTGCAAGGTGTTCCTGCGCGACGACGGCGAACTGCTGGAGCCGGTGGTGAGCTGGATGGACGATCGCGCCTACCAGCCGTACGTGCCCGCGGATCCGGCGTACCGGTACGCGACCACGACCACCGGCTACATCGGCTACCGCTGCACCGGCGTGCGCAGCGACACCGCCGGCAACAACATCCTGCTGCAGTGGCCCATCGACACCGACACGTGGCAGTGGAGCGACAATCCCGCACTGTACGAGCAGTTCTCCGTGCGTCGCGACCAGTTGTTCGACCTGCAGATGCCGGGTGACGTGATCGGGCCGCTCACGGCGGAGGCGGCCGCACACACCGGGCTGCCCGCAGGTGTGCCGGTGGTGCACACCTCGAACGACAAGGCCGTCGAGATGCTCGGCGCCGGCACGCTCGGGGAGACCACGGCACTGGTGAGCCTCGGCACCTACATCGCCGCGATGGTGCACGGCCACACCAACCATCAGGATCCGACGGCGTTCTGGACGAACTTCGCCTGCATCCCGCATCGGTATCTGTACGAGAGCAACGGTGTGCGCCGGGGGATGTGGACGCTCACCTGGTTCCTCGACCTGCTCGGTGACGAGGTGGCCGAGCGTGCAGTGTCGCTGGGCATGTCGCGCGAGGAGTACATCGAGCGCGAGGCGGCGCAGGTGCCCGCCGGCAGCGATGGTCTGATGACCGTGCTCGACTGGCTGGCCACCACCGACAAGCCGTTCCGCAAGGGCATGATGCTGGGCTTCGACGCGCGCCACACGCGCGGCCACGTGTATCGCAGCATCCTCGAGGCCATTGCGCTCACGATGAAGTTCCACGTCGACGCGATGACGGCGGAACTGCGCATCGACCTCACCGAGATCGTGGTGTCGGGCGGCGGATCGAACAGCCCGCTGTTCATGCAGATCTTCGCCGATGTGTTCGGCATCCCGGCGTCGCGCAGCGTCGACGGAGGCGGTGCGGCCCTCGGCGCCGCGATCTGTGCGGCGGCAGCCGCTGGGCTGCACCCCGACATCGAGACGGCAGCGGCGCACATGACGCATCGCCGGGAGACGTTCGAGCCCATCGAGGCGAACCGCGCCGTGTACATGCGGATGGCCGACGCTGTGTACCACGACATCCGCAACCACACCGACGCGCTGTTCGAGCGCGCGTACCCCATCTTCCACTGACCCGAGAAGGACCCCTCATCATGGCTCTCACCAACGATGCCGTCGTCGCCCACCTCCAGCAGTTGCTGTCGACCGAGCAGGTGCACACCGACCCGGCCGAGCTGCAGCAGGCGAGCGTCGACAACTTCCGCAAACTGCAGAACATCTTCGACGTGCACACGATGCGCACGCCGCTCGCAGTGGTGTACGTGCAGAGCACCGACGAGGTGTCGAAGGTGCTCGCGTTCGCCGATGTGCACGGCGTGAACGTGGTGGCCCGCACCGGTGGCACGGCCACGGAGGGCGGCCTCGAGAGCGGCGCCGAGCAGTCGATCGTGGTCGACGGGTCGCGGATGAACACGATCGTGTCGATCGACGCGTACAACATGCAGGCAACCGTGCAGTGCGGCGTGCCGCTGCAGGTGCTGGAGGACCAGGCCCGCGAGCAGGGCCTCACCACCGGGCACAGCCCGCAGTCGAAGCCCATCGCCAGCATGGGCGGCCTCGTGGCGACGCGCAGCATCGGCCAGTTCTCCACGCTCTACGGCGGCATCGAGGACATGGTGGTGGGGTGCGAGGTGGTGTTCCCGGGTGGCCAGGTGTCGCGCATCAAGAACGTGCCGCGCCGTGCTGCCGGCCCCGACATCCGCCACATCGTCATCGGCAACGAAGGGGCGCTCTGCTACATCACCGAGGTCACGGTGAAGCTGTTCCCGTACACGCCCGAGCACCACAAGTTCATGGGCTGGACGCTGAAGAACATGACCACCGGCTTCGAGGCGCTGCGCGAGGTGATGGTGGCCGGGTACAAGCCATCGGTGGCCCGTCTGTACGACTACGAGGACGGGCAGCTGCACTTCTCGCACTTCGCGAAGCCCGACGAGTGCATCCTGCTCTTCATGGCCGAGGGCAACGCGGGCATCACCGCGGCCACCGAGGCCGGCATCCACGAACTGGTGGCGAAGTATCCCGAGTGCCAGCCGGTCGATCCGGCGCTGATCGAGGAGTGGTTCAACGACCTGGTGTGGGGCCCCGACAAGGTGCTGCGCGAGGACGAGCGCATCCGCACCACGCGCAACGTGAACCGCACCACCGAGATCTCGGCCGACTGGAGCTCGATCAACAAGATCTACGAGGCGGTCATCCCGCGCATCCGGGCCGAGATCAACGGCATCACGTTGCTGGGCGGCCACTCGTCGCACAGCTACATCAACGGCACGAACATGTACTTCAACTATTTCTACGACCTCATCGACTGTGCGCCGGAAGAAGAGAACGACAAGTACTACTTCAAGATCATCGACATCATCTGTGAGGAGACCCTGCGCTTCGGCGGGTCGATCGTGCATCACCACGGCATCGGCAAGGCGCGTGCTCACTGGGTGCGCGACGAGTACGGCACCTCGTTCCCGATGCTCGCAGCGCTGAAGCAGGCGTTCGACCCCCACAGCGTGATGAACATGGGCACGATCATCCCCAACTGACGGCATCTAGAGTCGCCGGCATGACCGAACGACTGCTCGTGCGCGGGCGCATCTTCACGTCCGATCCCGATCGCCTGTGGGCCTCCGGCATGGCGGTGGCCGACGGTGTGGTGCTGCACGTCGGCGACGAGGCCGACGCGGCCGTTGCTGCGGGTGATGGCGCCACCGTGATCGATGCCGGTGACGGCGTGGTGCTGCCGGCGTTCTTCGACGGCCACGCACACGTGCTCGCAGCGGGTTCGGCGCTCACCAAGGCGGTGCTGCGGCCGTGCACGTCGATGGACGAGATCGAGGCAGAGCTCCGCCGCTGGGTGGCGGCGAACCCCGACGCGCCGCGTGTGCTCGGTGTGGGCTGGGTGTTCTCGGCGCTGCCGAACAGCACGCCGCACCGCGACCTGCTGGATGCGATCGTGCCCGACAAGCCGGTGTATCTCGACGCGAGCGACCTGCACTCCGTGTGGTGCAACACGAAGGCGCTGGAGGAGCTGGGCATCACCGCCGACACGCCCGACCCCATCGGTGGCGAGATCGTGCGCGACGCGAACGGTGTGGCCACGGGCCACCTGCAGGAGAACGCGGGCTACATGATCGCGTGGCCGGTCATCAACCGAGCGAGCGACGACGACAACGACCGGTTCGTGCAGGCGGCGGTGCACGCGTACCTGGCATCGGGCACCACCGGCGCAGTGGAGATGGCCTGCGACCGGCGCACCGTCGACGCGCTGCGACGTGCGGAGGCGCGCGGCCAACTGCCGTTCACCGTGGTGGCGCACTGGCTGATCGAGCGATGCGACGACACCGAGGACGAGCTCGCCCAGGTGCGCCTTGCCGCGGAGATGATGGCCGACCAGTCGCACGGGCGGTTGCGGGTTGCGGGCATCAAGTTGGTCACCGACGGCACCATCGACGGCTGCACCGCCGGGATGTGCAACCCGTTCACCAACGGGGCGCCCGGCGAGATGGTGTGGCCTCGTGAACGTCTGGCGCCGGTGATGCACCTCGCCGACGAGCTCGGGCTGCAGATCGCGTGCCATGCCATCGGCGACCTCGCCGTACGTACGGTGCTCGACGTGTTCGAGGGCATGGCCGAGGCCCGGGCGAAGGCGGGCGACACCCGCGAACGACGCCACCGCATCGAGCACCTGGAGTACGTCGATGCGGACGACGTCCCGCGTCTGGCGCCGTTGGGTGTGACTGCATCGATGCAGCCGGTGCACGTCGACCCGGCGTATCTCGACAACTGGATCGAACTGCTGGGGGAGGAGCGTGCGCAGCGCGGCTTCGCCTGGCCGGAGTACCTCGAGCACGGCACCACGCTGGCGTTCGGCACCGACGTGCCCACGGCGGCGCACCATCCGCTGCCGAACATGTACATCGCGGCCACTCGACGCTCGCCGTACGTGGCCGAGGCGACGCCGTTGCGGCCCGACTTCTCGCTGCCGATGGAGGAGGCCGTGGTGCACGCCACCCGCGACAGCGCCTGGGCGAGTTTCGCCGAGAATGAGCGCGGCACCCTGCGACAGGGGCTCGTCGCCGACTTCGTCGTGCTCGACCGCGACCCGTTCCTACTCGGCCCGGAGGCGCTGCTCACCGCCCGTGTGGTGCGCACCGTGGTGGACGGCGCAACGGTCTTTCAGGCCTGAGCCAGGATGCGTGACCGGCTCGGGTCGTAGAACGGCCCGAGCTGCACACGCGCCGGCAGTCGACCCGCCGGCGTGTCGATCTCGACGCGTTGCTGGGCCAGCCAGGCGGCGGTGACGCCGTCGGGGTGGTGCACCTGGCCGAGGCCCACCGGCCCGCCGAGCGTGTGGCCGAAGGCCGCGGCGCGGACGTAGCCCACCCACTGGCCGTCGATGAGCATCGGCTCGCTGCCGAACAGGTCGGCGGTGGGATCGTCGACGAACACGCAGACCACGCGGTCGCGGGTGGGGCCCTGCTCGCGGCGCGCGAGGAGGGCGTCGCGGCCGATGAACTCCTTGTCCCAGGCCACGGCGAAGCCGAGGCCGGCGGAGAGCGGGTCGTCGGTGTTGTCGATGTCGATGCCCATGTCGCGGTAGCCCTTCTCGAGCCGCAGGCTCGCCATCGCGCCGAGGCCGACCGGACGGATGCCCAGATCGGCGCCGGCCTCGAACAGCAGGTCGTACAGGCCGGTCGCGTACTCCGTGGGCACGTGGAGCTCGTAGCCCAGCTCGCCCACGTAGGTGACGCGACCCATCAACACCGGCGCGTAGCCGATGTGCACCTGCTGGGCGGTGAGATACGGGAATGCATCGTTCGAGAGGTCGGCATCGGTGAGGCGGCCGAGCAGCTCGCGGGACGCCGGCCCCTGCACCGACAGCAGCGTGGTGGCCGAGGTGACGTCGGTGACAGTGGCGAACTCACCGTGCCGAGCGGCTCTCCGAATGAGCGGCTCGATGCGACGGTGGATGATGTCGCTGGCCACCACGATGAACCGGTCGTCGCCGAGGCGGGTGACGGTGACGTCGGCGACGATGCCACCCCGCGGGTCGAGCCATTGCGTGTAGACCACGCGGCCGATCTCGCGGGTCACGTCGTTGGCCGACAGCCGCTGCAGCACGTCGGCCGCGTGCGGGCCTTGCACCATCAGCTTCGCCATCAGGCTCATGTCGAGCACGCCGACGGCCTCGCGTACCGCGTGGTGCTCGCGGGCGACCAGTGAGTGCGATGGTTGGCGCACGAAGTTGAGCACGGGCTGCACCGCCTCGTGCGGTGCGGCGAACCACTCGGGGTACTCCCAGCCGAACGACGGCGCGAAGTGGGCGCCCGCAGCGACGTGGCGGTCGTGCAGCACCGACCGGCGGATGCCGCGAGCGGTGTGCGGCTTCCACGTGGGCCACACCGCGTCGCCGAACAGCACACCGAGTTGCTCGACGGTGCGTTCGGCACGGAACCGGCGGCTGATCTCGTAGGTGGCCACGCGGTCGACGGCGTAGCCGGTGACGTCGACCGGCGGTACCCCGTCGACGATCCACTGCGCCATCACGGCACCGACGCCGCCGCCGAGCAGGATGCCGAGCGAGTTCATCCCGGCCGCGACCCAGTAGCCGTCGAGCTCCGGTGCGGGACCGAGCAGTGGCCGCACGTCGGCGGTGAACGACTCGGGGCCGCAGAAGAACAGACGCACGCCACACTCGGCGAGGATCGGCACGCGGTCCATCGCCGGCGCGAGGAACTCGGCCATGCGGTCCCAGTCGGGCGGGATGGTGCCGAACGCGAAGTCGTGGGGCACGCCGTCGAGGTGCCATGGCTTCGCGACCGGCTCGAACAGGCCCACCAACATGCCGTCGCCTTCCGGGCGGTAGTAGCCGTAGCGATCGGGGTCCTCCACCACGGGCAGGTCGGGGTCCATTCCCGGCACCGGACCGGTGATGAGGTAGTAGTGCTCGGCGGCCTGGAGCGGCACGTGCACACCCGACAACGCGCCGAACTTCTGGGCCCACATCCCGGCGGCGTTGACCACGATCTCGGTCTCGATGCGGCCGGCATCGGTGAGCACTGCCGTGACGCGGCCATGCGACTGCTCGATGCCCGTGACCGACACGCCCTCGACCACCGTGGCGCCGAGCATGCGGGCGCCCTTGGCCATCGACACCGCGCACCCGACCGGGTCGGCGCGGCCTTCGTCGGGAACGTAGAACCCGGCGAGGATGTCGTCGGTGCGCAGCAGCGGCCACAGCTCGGCCACTTCCTTCGGTGAGATCTCGCGCTCGGGCACGCCGAAGCCGTGCTGCCACTTGCCGGCACGGCGCAGCACCTCGACGCGTTCCGGCGTGGTGGCGGTGAGGATGTGCCCGACCTCGCGGAAGCCGGTCGAATGACCGGTCTCCTGCTCGAGCCGCGCGTACAGGTCGCGCGAGTAGCGGGTCATGAACAGCGAGGTCTCGTCGGCCATGCCGGCCGAGGTGATGAGGCCGGCGGCGTGCCAGGTGGTGCCCGCGGTGAGCTGATGGCGCTCGACGAGCACGATGTCGGTCCACCCGAGGTGGGCGAGGTGGTAGGCGATGCTGCAGCCGATCACCCCGCCTCCGACGATGACCACACGGGCGCGTTCGGGTACGGAGCTCATGCCCGCACTCTGGCAGACGGCAGGGTCAGGCGTGGACGCTGGCGAAGAACCCGCGGAGCGCCGCGGCCATCGTCTCGCGATACGGCTTGCCCGAGAGGATGACGTCGACCATGGTGATCGACGTGTGCATGTGGCCGCGGGCCTGCACGTGCTCGACCTCCACACCGGCCGCGGCGAGCGCAGCGGCGTAGTCGTTGCCCTCGTCGCGCAGCGGATCGAACTCGCACGTCACCACCATCGCCGGCGGCAGGTCGCGGAGGTCGCCGAGCAGCGGGGAGGCCTTGGGGTCGGACCGGTCGGCCGGGTCGGCGTAGCGGTTCCAGAACCAGTGCATCAACGCGGCGGTGAGCAGGTAGCCCTCACCGTTCTCGGTGTACGAGCCGCGATCGACCGTGCCGTCGGTGACCGGGGTGAGCAGCAATTGGCCCACGAGGGCGGGGCCGCCCGCATCACGGGCCATCTGCGCGGTGACCGCAGCGACGTTCGCGCCGGCGCTCCAGCCGGCGACGGCGAGCTGGCCGGGGATGCCGCCGAGCTCGTCGACGTGGTCGGCCACCCACTGCAGCGAGGCGAGGCCGTCGAGCGCGGCGGCGGGGAAGCGGGCCTCGGGCGCGTGCCGATAGTTGACCGAGACGATGAGTGCATCGGCGCGCACGCACAGGTCGCGGCACATCGGGTCGTCGGAGGTGTGGCTGCCGATGACCCAACCACCGCCGTGGTAGTACACGACCACCGGGTGTGGGCCGTCGGTGGGCGGGCGGTACAGGCGGTACTCGAGCGTGCTGCCATCGGCGCCCGGCATGGTGCCGTCGACGATCTCGCCCACCTCGGGCCCGGGCGGGCGCATCGCACCGGACGCCTCGGAGAACATGCGCGCGTCGGCGGGCGACATCGAGTCCATCGGGGGCAGCTGGAGCTCGGCCATCATGTCGAGCACCATCTTCACGTCGGGCTGCACTCGCCGAACCACGCCGTCGACACAGTGCTGGCCGTTGGTGCCGCGCAGCTCGAAGCCGAGGTAGCCGTTGGCGACGACCTCCTCGCACGCGAGGCGGTACGCGTCGACACCGCCGATGTACGGCAGGAACACACGCGGCTTGCCGGGCACGTTGGCGCCGATGTACCACGAGTTCGCGGTGACGTGCAGCGTGATGTCGGCGCAATCGTTGGCGTGCTGCACCCAGCCGTCCTCGGCGGTCTGCGTGGGCTCGATGGTGTCGTAGCCGTGGTCGCGCAGATGGACCAGTGCGTCGCGCACCCAGTCGACGTGCTGCTCGATCGACACCATCATGTTCGACAGGACCGACGGGCTACCGGGCCCGGTGATCATGAAGAAGTTGGGGAAGCCCACCGACATCAGGCCGAGATACTGGGTGGGACCGCCCGCCCACTTCTCCTTCAGGGTGACGCCGTCCTTGCCGGTGATGTCGACCGACACGATGGCGCCGGTCATCGCGTCGAAGCCCGTGGCGTAGACGATGGCGTCGAACTCCATCGACTCGTCGGCGAGGTCGATGCCGGTCTCGGTGATGCTGACGATGGGGCGCGTGCGCAGGTCGACCAGTCGCACGTGGGGCAGGTTGTACGTGGCGTAGTAGTTGGTGTCGAGGCACGGACGCTTGGTGCCGAAGTAGTGGTCCTTCGGGCACAGCAGCTCGGCCGTCGCAGGATCGACGACGATCTCGCGGATCTTCTCGCGGATCATCTCGGCGACGATCTCGTTGGCCTCGGGGAACACCGCCTGGTCGGCGAAGATGCCGAGGATCTCGAACAGCTCGCCCTTCTCCCACGCCAGGTCGAACCGCTCCTTGCGGAACTCGGGTGTGGACGTGAGGGCCATGAACTCGTGGCGCTCCTTCGGCACGCCGCCTCGCGAGTACTTCGCCTCGTGGCGGTACGCGGCAATGTCAGCCTCGAGTCGGGCCTTGGTGGCCGGGTCGGGCTGGCCGTTGTGGGCCGGCACCGAGAAGTTCGGCGTGCGCTGGAACACGGTGAGCTGCGCCGCCTGCTGGGCGATGAGCGGGATCGACTGGATGCCCGACGAGCCGGTGCCGATGACGGCGACGCGCTTGCCGGTGAAGTCGACGCCCTCGTGCGGCCACAGGCCGGTGACGTACACGTCGCGGGTGAACCGCTCGGCTCCCGGCACATCGGGGGTCTTCGGGAGCGACAGGCAACCGGTGGCCATCACGTAGTGCGCGCAGGTGATGGTCTCCTGGCTGCCACCCGGGCCGGTGGGGGCGGTGCGCACCGTCCAGCGCTTCGACACGTCGTCCCACTCGGCCGACACCACCTTGGTCTCGAACGTGATGTCGGGACGCAACCCGTGCTTCTCGGTGACGAACTGGGCGTACTGGAGGATCTCGGGCTGGGTGGCGTACTTCTCGGACCAGGTCCACTGGTGCTCGAGCTCGGGATCCCACGAGTACGTGTAATCGGTGGTGGGGATGTCGCAGCGAGCGCCGGGGTAGCGGTTCCAGTACCAGGTGCCGCCCACGTCGTCGGCGGTCTCGAGCACGCGGGTGGAGAATCCGAGCCGGCGGAGCTCGTGGAGCAGATACAGGCCGGAGAAACCGGCACCCACCACCACCACGTCGACGTCGTTGCTGCTGGCCATGCGATGAACCCCCCAGTTCGTTGCGGACCCTCTCAGTACAGCAGACGATCTCGCGCATCTCATCACCGAGGGACGGCGGTGGATAGCCTCGCCGCATGGTGCGAACGGGAGTGGTCACCGGAACGGCGTTGCACGCCGCGCTCTGGCGGGACGCGCTCGCCGCGCATGCCGGGGTGACGGTGGTGGCGGCGGTCACCGACGTCGAACACCTGGTGCCGCATCTCGACGAGCTCGACGTGGTGGTGGTCGATGCCGAGCGGTCCACCGCAGCCGCGCTCGCCGCCGACGCGGCGGTGGCGGCGGTGGCGGTGGTGGTGGCCGAGCCCGACGCGACCATCGACGAGGTGGTGGCCAGGGTGCGCACCGCCGAGCCCACGATGACCGTGCTGTCGGCCGGTGCGCTGCGCCAGGCTCGCGGCACGCTGCGGTCCACCACGCGCCGCTCGCCGGTGGCCGCGTATCCGCGGCTCACCCCGCGTGAACGTGAGGTGCTCGGCTGCCTCAGCAAGGGGCTGTCCACCGGGGCCATCGCCGCCGAATTGGGGATGTCGACGCACACGTGCCGAGGGCATCTGCGCACGCTGATGACCAAGCTCGGGGCGCGCAGTCAGCTCGAAGTGGTGGCGTACGTCGGGGAGCACGGGCTGCCCGACTGACCGTAGGTGTCCTAGGACCCCTGATGCGACCACTACGACCACGGTCCTACCAGCACGGGGCTGGTGGGGGCGCCGACGCTCGGGCATCGTGTCCATCAGCGGGAAATGAATTGTCGCTTCGTCAACGGGAGGACGACGTGATCACGATCAGGATGTTCGGACCATTGTCCGTGCGCGTGGGAGAGCGCGTGCTGGGCCATCGGGACCTCGGCGGCGTGAAGCCGCGACGGCTGCTCGAGCTGTTGCTCGTGCAGGAGCGGGCCGTCTCGAAGGACGAGTTGATCGACGATCTGTGGGGCGACAAGCTGCCACGCGATCCGATCGCCACGCTCGAGGCGTACGTCTCGGTGCTGCGCAGCAGCCTGCAGCCGGGCGTCCATCGCGACCACTCGCTCATCGCCACGCAACCCGGCGCATACCGCCTGGTGCGCGAGCGTGCCGACATCGACGTCGATCGGTTCGAGGCCCTGTTGCGGGCGCTGCCCGTGGCCGACGAGGACGAGCGTCGTTCGATGCTGACGGAAGCCGCCGCGTTGTCGTCGGCGCCGCTGCTGGAGGACGAGCGCTACGCCGAGTGGGTGCAGGGCCCCCGACGCCACTACGACCGAGTGCGCCTCGATGTGCACGTCGCCGCCGCCGAGGCGCATCTCGACGCCGAGATGACGGCGACCGCGCTCGACCTGGCCGAGCGTTCGGTGCGCATCGATCGCTCGTGCGAGCCCGCCTATCACGTGGCCATGCGTGCTGCGGGCCAACTGGGGCGCCGCGACCTGGTGATGCGCTGGTTCGAGCAGTGCGAACGAGCGCTGCGTCTCGAGCTCGACGTGCCGGTGATGCCGGCCACGGTGGACCTGCGCGATCAGTTGCTCGACGAGCGGCAGCTCGTGGGCGCCTCGTCCCGGTTCCGGTAGGGTTCGGCGTCACGGGCACCATCACCCACACCGACCCACCGCGCCCCGTGCGGCTGAAGGGCACGCGCGGCGTGTCGATCATCGCGGCGCTCGTGCAGTTCGCCGTCGTCGGCGTGGCAGCGCTCATCGTGGTGGCCCTCGTGGCCGGCTCGCGGGTGCGTTCCACGTCGACCGACGAGTCGGTTCGCGACGCTCGGGAGCTGGCGCTGCTGCTGTCGGAACAGATCGTCGCGCCGCGCGCCACCCCCGGACTGCTGGCGGGCGACCCTGCGGCCATCGCCGACATGGACGAGGTCATCGACGACATCGTCGCCAACGGTCCTGTGAACCGGTTCAAGATCTGGACGCCCGACGGCACCATCGTGTACTCCGACGAGCATCGGCTCATCGGCCTGCAGTTCACGCTCGAGCCGGAGGTGCTGGCGACGCTGGTCACCGATGAACCGGTGGTCGACTTCACCGACCTCGACGCGCCGGAGAACCTGTACGACGAGGCCGACGAACAGCAACTCGAGGTGTACCTGCCGCTGCGCCTCGATGACGGCACCATCCTCATCTACGAGCACTACCAGCACACCAGCGCGGTCGATGCCGGCGCCGACAAGGTGACGGCGGCATTCTCGCCCGTCGTCATCCGATCGCTCATCGCGCTCGCACTGTTGCAGTTGCCGATGGCGTGGTGGCTGGCCCGCCGGGTGCGCGAGTCGCAACGCCAACGAATGGTGCTGTTGCAGAGTGCGCTGGAAGCCAGCGACGGCGAGCGGCGACGCATCGCCCAGGACCTCCACGACGGGGTGGTGCAGGATCTCGCCGGGGTGTCGTATGCCATCGACGCCGTGCGACACGACCCGAACGTCCGCTCCTCGCCGGCCGTCGTGGCCACGCTCGACCGTGTGGTCGACGAGGCGCAGAGGTCGATCCGAGGGCTGCGCACGCTGCTGGTCGACATCTACCCACCGAACCTCGAGGAGGGCGACCTGGCCGGCGCGCTGGGCGATCTGCTCGCGCCGTTCGAGGCCCGCGGCACGCACGCCGAGTTCCGCGACGAGATCACCGGCACGGTGTCGTCGGCCGCGCACGCGATGATCTATCGCACTGCTCGAGAGGCGCTGCGCAACGTGGAGAGCCACGCGGCGGCAGCGAACGTGTCGGTGCTGCTGCGCGATCACTCCTCCGGAGGGGTGGAGATGCAGGTGATCGACGACGGCAAGGGCTTCGACGCCGTGGTCTTGGAGGAGCAGCAGGCCGACGGGCACTTCGGGGTGCGGCTGCTGGCCGACGTGGCGCGAGCCGCCGGCGGCGAACTGACCATCGTGACGGCACCCGGAGCCGGCACACGAGTGACGCTGGTGGTGCCCCGATGATCAAGGTGTTGGTGGTCGACGACCACGAGCTCGTCCGCCACGGCCTGGCGATGCTGTTGTCGTCGGCCGACGACGTGACGCCTGTGGGCGAGGCGGCCGACGGCGAAGGTGCCCTCGCGTTGGTTGCGGAGCACCGCCCCGACGTGGTGCTGATGGACATCTCGATGCCCGGTATGGACGGTGTGACCGCCACTCGCCGCATCATGGAGACACATCCCGACACCGCAGTGGTGGTGCTGTCGTCGTTCTCCGAGCGCCGCATGGTGTTGGAAGCCATCGACGCCGGCGCGGCCGGGTATCTGCTGAAGGACGGCGACATGGACGACATCCTGCGTGCCGTCCGCGCGGCCGCGGCCGGCGAGGCACCGTTGGCCCCGCGCGCCGCACAGGCCATCCTCTCGGCCCGTCCGGCGCGAGCGATGCCCGAGCTCTCGGTGCGTGAGCGTGAAGTGGCCGAGTTGGTGGTGGAGGGTTTGCGCAACCGCGACATCGCGGAGCGGATGGGCATCAGCGAGAAGACCGTGAAGACCCACCTCACCCACGTCTACCAACGGCTCGGTGTGGCAACTCGCTCGGAGCTCGTCGCTGCGATGAAGCAGGCACGTGGCTGAGTAAGGTCCGCCTCCATGCAGATCTCGATGGAGGGGAAGGTCGCGCTGGTCACCGGTGGCTCGCGCGGCATCGGCAAGGCCATCGCCGCGACGTTCGCAGCGTCGGGCGCGAAGGTGATGATCACGTCGCGCAAGCTCGATGCGCTGGAGGCCGCTGCGGCCGAGATGCACGGCGAGGTGGAGGTGTTCGCCGGCAACGCCGGTGACCCGGAGGTGGCGCGTGCGTGTGTGGCCGCCACCATCGAGCGGTTCGGTGGTCTCGACATCCTCGTCAACAACGCCGCCACGAACCCGTACTACGGCGCGACGCTGGGCGTCGACGAGGGTCGCTTCGACAAGACGTTCCAGGTGAACCTGCGCGGCCCGCTGTTCTGGTGCCAGGCAGCGTGGGACCAGGCGATGAAGGACCGCCCCGGCGTGATGGTGAACATCGCGTCGGTGGGCGGCCTGCGTTCGGAGGCCGGCCTCGGCGTCTACAACCTCACCAAGGCGGCGCTCATCCACCTCACTCGCCAGTTGGCCAACGAGCTCGGACCCACGCGCGTGGTGGGCATCGCTCCCGGCCTGGTGCAGACCGACTTCGCGGCCTACCTCGTCGAGAACTTCGGCGACCGCCTGGC
>Ga0172373_10006598_pt1 | contig 15377 bp, 12 predicted proteins | sample Lak10m_2_FD_114546 | JGI IMG/M metagenome (GOLD analysis project Ga0172373, IMG submission 114546) | Freshwater microbial communities from Kabuno Bay, South-Kivu, Congo - kab_092012_10m | ecosystem: Environmental > Aquatic > Freshwater > Lake | place: Democratic Republic of the Congo...
CGGATGACAACCATTTGACGTATTTATAAGTTGATGTCAACCCGCCTATACCGACAATATCAAAATTAATATTCTTTATCGCCTCAATGACTTTATCCTGGCTAAGCTCTAAGGCATTTATATCCAAAACCTCAACCTTATGGCCAGATTTCATTAAAACACTGGCTATATACCCTAGCCCCAAGGGAATCTCAACGGCCCGCCTGCATAAAGGATTAATTAATAATACTTTCAAAACGGCACTCTTCCCTTTCATTTATATTTTTGGTATTTACCAAACCTTTTATCAATATCTCTTCTATTTTATCAGATATCCGCTTGGCCGCCAGTCCGTCTATCTTATAAGCATAATCATATACAAATTTAGCGCGGTTGGCCTTTAATAATTCCTGCGTTTTGGAATCTTTGAGTGACTTTTCTATAGCAGCCTTTATATCGCCTGTATTATGGACGCTTATTGCAGCGCCCGTTGCACCATAAGGAACCTGCTCTCTACGTTTGCCCAACTCTATGGTTACGACAGGCTTATCAAATATCATAGCCTCAAGCCCTGTGGTTGAATTTTTTGTAAGCAAAAGATCGCAACTATTTATAAGCTCTATAATATTTACATCTTTTACAACCCTGACATTTCCAAGCCCTGATTGTTCGACTACGTTTTTGTAAACATTTATATCTTCATAAGGATGAATCTTTATTATAAGCTGATAGTCAGGCGCAGTCCGAAAAAAATCAAGCACCCTGCCTGTAAGTACCTCGTTTTCATCATCTGTCCTATAGGAAGAAAATTTGACTATGGCCTGGCTGGCAAACAACACGGTTACCTTGTTAATATCGAGTTTTAAATTATCAAAAATATCCTGTTTCGTAAAATGAGGCTTCCATTTAAAACAATAATCATAGCGCGGATTTCCGGTAACAAATACCCTGTTAACAACGCTATCCGGGTTAAACCAGTTTTTTGAGGCCTCCCCCCATATAAATGTAGCGTCGGCAAACATCTCATCGACAAAGTTTTCCTCAGCCAGAATGCCATGCTGGATAACCAAACACGGAATATTAAACATTTTTGCTGCTACTATGGCAGTCCTTTCAAATTCTCTCATATCGTTTCTCAGCAAAATTGCCCTTATATGCCTCTCTCTAATGAAGTTCTGAGTAATCCTTATATTTCTTGCTATGCGCGGAAAATCTACCAAATAGAATGATGACAATTTAATAGCAGCTATTTTCCAATAGTTTATGCCCTGAAAAACAAAATAATTCTGAAAAGTTTTATCTGTCTTCAGCCTTTTCCATCTGGCTAAAAACGCCTTACGATTAATGAAAATACTTCCCCTATTGCTGAAACATGCAGGCAGATACATATGGCCTTCCATTAACATGTTTCTTCTTACTCTTAAACCTTTTTCAAAAGGGGTAGGCATAAATCTTTTTTTATCCCTGAATATCTCTGAGCTAGAAAATATTTTTTTATCTACAAGCATATCAACAGAATCATTTTTATAAATCTTGAGAAGAATAATTGAGATACAATCCAAAACTTTTGTCATGGCGCCCGCAAAGCAATCAATTAATTCGGATTTAAATCTTGCCAAAAATGTACGGCCGCCCAAAGGAAGCTTAAAAGATAAAAAATCCAATCCTTTGTTACCTGTAAAAAATCTCGCTGTTTGCAGTAATTCGCCGGTATCTTCTATTACTATAACTTTATCCGGAGAATACTGTTTCAATAATTTACCCAGTATTGATAAATTTTTGATTCTGGGTATTAAAAACTGCTGAAAATTATATTCTGCTATTTTACCCAGATCAAACCCCTTAAAGCTTGTAACGCATTCCAAGCCAAAAAGATTTAAAAGATGCCAGTTTTTGGATATATCGCGCACAATGTGCTTGTCTATAGAATCATAATCTGAGGCTGAAAGATAATCCTCGGATAAGCTGCATTTGGCCTTTAAACCATGTAAAAAAACGGGCGGCTGTGAATTAAAACAAACCAGATTATAATCCTTTGCTTTGGAAAGCAGGTTTTTTAATATTTTATTTGCGCGGCTGTAGTTTTCATGGCTAATTACATTAACCAGTATAATCGTGCGGCTGCTGCAAATAGTGCCTTTTAAACTCATAAATTTATTTTTTTCCTTCTTGTATCAATGGCTACCCTGATATGTGAAAATATTTCCGTCATAAAGTTAGTTTCTCTATTTAGAAAATAACACAATGGCAAACAGATAATTAAAAATGAAATCTCTTTAATTAACATAAGAAATAAATCTTTGGGGAAACCATAGAAAAGATCATTTTTAAAAACCATGGTTAACAAATATATGCTTGCTGCCATCCACATAAAAGGCATATATATTTTTTTAAGGAATAAAAGGAGTTCCCTCATATCTTTAGCATAATGCCGATACGAAAAAACCATCAGTGTCGTACAGTAGAAAAAATACCCCAAACATGTACCCAAGGCAATACCTTTAAGGCCTAATCCTATTTTTAAAAAAATGTAATCACTGGCAAAAATTATAAAGGTTGCTATTAAACCAAATATGACGATATAACGCTGTTTATTTAATGCTGTGAGCAAATACATTGGCATATTAATTAATGATATAAAAAATATGCCTAAAAGCAAAATATTGGCTGAAATAACTCCTGGTTGATAATCTAACAAAAGATAATGGATAAAAAACGGCAATACCAATATTGTCGCACCGATGATAATAGGAAAAAGATAGGCAAAGATCAAGGTTGGTTTCTCAAAATGAAGCCTCACCCCTTTTAGATCAGACCTGCCAAACGCTTCATAAAATCTCGGGAATATTACTGAATAAATTAAATTTGGCAACTGAAAAATGCCTGCGAACATCATGGTGGCAATGCTATAGTAACCAAGCTGAGTCTGGTCTAAAAAACCTATTATCATAATCCTATCAATACTCCTGACTAAAAGAAAAATAAGCCCACTCAAAAATAACGGAAAACCTATTTTAAAAAGGCGCCCTATTTCTTTCCATGGAAGTTTAATATAGACATGAAAATGCCTGGCGGTCGCCTTCCATAAATAAATTACCCCCATAAGAATAGTTAAAAAAAATGCTGCTAATACGCCGTAAAAATTATATTTTATTCCTAAAAATATGATAAGGATTAATTCTAAAACGGCAACTAGTATTACATAAAAACTCAGGATATTAAATTTATGGTGGGTACGAATTATTACTGTATAAAAAGAGGCTAAGGCCTGGATAACTATAAGAACCGCCAATATCCGCAGCCCTAAGATAAACACCGGGTCTGTATCCTTGATAAAAAAAGAAAATAAAACTAATATAATACCAGTTATTAAAGATAGATAAAGGTTAACACTAAAACCTATGTCCTGGATCCATCTTGATTTATCAATATCATTACGGCCATTCCAATATGGTACTTCTTTATCCAAAGAGTTCAAAATACCCATATCATAAAATTTCATATACTGAAAAATAAGCATCAATTCGCTAAAAATCCCCATCAATGCCGGACCCAATATACGCCTGGTTATAATACCGACTATAAAACTAAAAATATAAGAAAAATAACCGCTGACGCTATATTTTAGAGAATCTGATAAAGTTTTTTTTGCACGCGAATTCATAATCTTCAACTTTCCAAAAATTTACTCCTGCACTTTCTGCAAAAAGGTATCTGGTTACGCTTGCCTGCGGCTAACATGCTACGTAACTTTTTCATATTGTCCCCATTCCATATTTCTTTTAAGGTGCTGCTATTCAAATCTCCGACAATCAGCTCTTTATCAAAATCCTGACAGCAGGCTGTCACCGAACCATCCCAATTTATCGATAATTTAGTCCTGACTTCTGTACAAAGGCCAGAACCTATATCAATGCGTTCTCTTTTCAAAAGAGGCTTCAATCTTTCTACATGTTCCAGGCCCCTAAAAGAAGTATACCAATAGTCAACGTTGTCAGCGACATTGCGCCAACTCTTTATAAACTCTTCTACTTCCTTTTTATCTTCATCCAAAAGGGTTGTATTAATCTGAATAAAGGGCTTTGCCTTTTCACCTCTTAAAACTACCAGCTTTTTAATATTGCCGGTTAAAAGATTATATTTATCAGTGTTTCTCATCTTTTTGTATTCATCGGGGCTAGTGCCTTGAAACGAAAATATAATACTATCCAGACCCGAATCAACAATTCTATTTAAGACACCTTCTAGAAAAGTCCCATTGGTGGTAAGATGTGCCAGCATATTTTTTTCCTTAACATAAAGAATCATTTTAAAAACATCTTTATGCAAAAACGGCTCTCCATATCTTATAAACCTTACACCCTTGCAACCCTCCTTGCTTGCTTCATCTATAATATTTTTAAACAGATCAAATTCCATAAAACCTATTTTACGCTTCATTATCTGCCTGCCGCACATTAAACAATCCAGATTGCAAGTATTGGTTACTTCCAAATCCAAAAATAAAGGAAACAAAGGCAGTGCGTATTTATACGTATATTTGCACTCAGCCATGTTATATATATCTTTAAAAGGATTTTTTCTGATCATTTTTTAGAAAATAAAAAATTCTCCAAAAGCCCGTTTTCTTCTTTCTTGGAAGCTAAAACAAGCTTACCGTTAATTAACCTATATTTTTTATATCCATAACCGGATAAAAAAGAACCTACCCTATCTTTCGATTCAGGTGTAATTTCACATATGATATCAGGAGCCGATTCTTTCTTTAAAATATTCTGCATTCCGCTTACAACATTCATCTCGGCGCCTTCAACATCTATTTTAACAAGCTTTATCTCTAAAGATGGATAACGTCTGGCAAAAAAATCATCCAATACTATACTTTTTACCTGTATGCTATTGCTGTAGCCGTCAAACTTAAGCAATGAATTACCGCCTTCGTTTAAAGCATTTAAAAACAACGGCGCAAAAAATTCCTTATCATTTACCGCGAATTGATAAGTATCAATATTTTCAAAATTATTGAGCCTGATATTATAAAGCATTTTTTCGAAATTGGAAGGCAGGGGCTCAAAGGCTACAACCTTGCCTTTCTTACCTATACATTCAGCCGCTATCAATGAAAAATATCCAACATTAGCGCCTATGTCTATAAATACATCGCCTTCACATAAGTTTTCAGAGATGTATTTGGTTTCATCCGGCTCATAAATTTTATTTAAAAATAACCTTCTCTGTGTTTTCTCTGTTATATCTAAAGACATTGTGACGTCTTTATATATGCCCTTTCTTTTCAAAAATACCCCTCCGGAACGCTTACCGTACATCAATTTAATGAGATATTCGGCAAACATCACCAATCTTGCATTTATCCTCGAGGGAAGATTTTTAATTAAAAAGAATAGAACTTTTAAAATAAATTTTTTCAATATCAGTTCTCTTCGTTACTTAACAGATTTTTTCCGCCTAACAACAATTTTTTCTTCTGCTTTATATGCGCATTTATTTTTAATAGATCGACATTATCGTCAAGCAATTTTATAACATCTTTTATAGCTATAGGCTCTTCATTTTTATAAAGACGGCTATAAATTTCTCTGAACAAAGCCAAATCATCCGGCGTATCCAAAGTCAGCCTGTACGCAGGCCTATTAAGTTGTTGAGGAGCGGATAAATACTTTATTTTAAAAATATCCGACCTTTCCATAATATAAGGCGTAACATGCTCATGATAATGTTTCCTTAAAGCTATATCCAATTTTTTTATCTCATCTTTTGACCTTATAAGAGCGGCTTTCTTAACTACTTCTACCGAAACGCCCAAAGGAAAACCAGAAACAAAAGCTAAATCAACGCCTTCATAGCAAAGCTCGACCAGATCAGCTATAGAATTAAAATCCAATAAAGGATTATCAGAAGTAACCCTGGCAATTATATCTATGCCATATCTATCGGCTGCCTGTATATATCTTTCAAGGACATCATCTTCGCTACCGTAGAAAACCTCTATATGATTTTTCTCTGCAAATTCGGCTATTTTTTTGTCTTTTTGGGAATTTGTCGTAGCTATCACGATATTTTTATTAACGGCTTCTGAAAATTTTAGCCTATTTACAACATGCCAAAGCACAGGATGTCTCTCAATCTCCTCCATGACCTTGCCTGGGAAACGGCTTGAACCCATCCTCGCTTGAATAATAGCCCCGGCTTTAAGCTGACTCATCTTTTATGCTTTACCCTTTTTCTTAAAAAGACTTTTGCTTTTTCTATTTTTTCCTTGTCGGCTTTAGTCAACTCAATAAGCATATCGCCGTGTCCGTTAGCAACGCCTGCTATAACTGTAGGGTTATTGATATCGTCAACCACTATATCGCCTCTATGGCCTATGGCGCCGCCTGCAACAAAAAAAATGTCATTCACCTTGCGCCTGCCCATTACTGATTTAATTAATTGCTGCGTTTTTAGTATTGCTGTTAACGCGCCTTCAAAACCTGCCCGCACATCCATGCGATAAACTCTTATACCTATTTTTTCAGCATAATCTATCGCATCCGGGAAAACACAACCTTTTCCTCCATCTATTATTATGCCATCTTTCTTCATCACCTTAACCATATCCACATTTATAACAGGCACACCTGGAGAAAAACCTACCAAAATATCCACACCTACAGATGCATTAAGATTATCCGTAGCATAAGTTACTTTTGCGACAGTTTCTTTTGGCTTGATAATATTTAATGCCTCTGTTATATTTACCAAGGCTGCATTATCTCTTCTGGTAATTACAACATCTACGCCACGCTCAACAAGTTTAAGCGCAAGTTTGCTGCCTATATTGCCACAACCAACTATTGCTGCTTTTCTGCCGGCAAGCCTGTAAAAAGTCTGCGCAATAAACACATCCGTAGCCTCGACCGTTAAATCGTTAGCCTTAAAAGAAAAATATTTACTTTTTTTAACCACCTGTTCCACGCCAGAAGCAATATTGCCTAAATCTACACCAGGCACTTTTAATGCTTTTTTTTCTGCATCGGCCAAAATTATATCTACCTTACCGTCTATGGCCTTGGCTATCTCAACTGCATCTTCCTGCAGATATACTACAATATTGCCCCATACGGCCTGATCCAATACCCTGACTACCGGAAAAAAAGATGCTAAATCTGTAACGTTTGATTTTTTTGTTGTATTACCAATACTAAAAACAGATATTTTACCTTCAGCCTTAGCCCTATCTTTTACTGCCTGAGTTATAATTTTTGCTTTTTCTATAATATCTTTGTTCATATCTATTGCCCTTCATCCTTAGATTATTTTAAATATGTTCCCAGATAATCGGGTAATCTGCTTTAATATTATTTTTTGCGACCCTGCCAACAACTATATCAATATATTTGGGTAAAAGGCCGTGACCCGGGCCTTTCACGCAAAGCATATCTTCGGTTATAACAACGCCTTTTTTAATATCCACTTTGGCAAAAAGGCTTTTTCTAAAAAGATTGATAGTATCATATTCGCTTGGTTTTATAGTTTTTATGCCTGAACCTAAAGCCCTTTCTATCGTCCTTATATCTCTTGTTAATCTTGCCATATCTTCTGGATCGGCAGAAAGTATGTGATCCGGGCCCTCAAGGCATTTATCCAAGGTAAAATGTTTCTCTATAACTTTTGCGCCCAGGCTTACGGCAGCAATAGGTATTAAATTGCCTATTGAGTGGTCAGAAAATCCAACCGGAACCTTAAAAGCTGAGGCAATAGTATTTATTGCCCTAAGATTTGCATCCTCAGGATACATAGGGTAATTAGACACGCAATGCATAAGCACCAAATCCTTGTTGCCGGTTTCATATATAGCCTCAACAGCCTCTTCAATTTGGCCTAATGTAGCCATGCCCGTAGAAACTATCATAGGCTTACCTTTTAATGCCACGTATTTTAAAAATCTAATATTTACAAGGTCAAAAGATGATATTTTAAACGCATTAACGCCTAATTTCTCTAAAAAATCTGCGCTATCTTCATCAAATGGGGTTGAAAAAATTTCAAGGCCAAGCTGCCGCGCATATTTAAAAAGTTCCTTATGCTGCGATTCGGATAACATCAGTTTTTTGAACATATCAAAACTGGATTCTTCCAGGCCTATTGTCTTCTCTACGTATTTTGCGGCCTTTGCCTTTGCAGATACGCGGGATTCCGGTTTATAAGTTTGGAATTTTATCGCATTGCAGCCGCATGCCTTTGCCTCTTTTATCAGTTTTCTGGCCATTTCAATATCGCCATTATGGTTTAAACCGGCTTCAGCAATAATATAAACGCCCGACTCCTCACTTATAATATCTTTGCCTATCTTTACAGATTTTTTAAATTCCAAATCCTGATAGGCCTTTATATTCTTTGCAAGTTTATATTCTTTATTGGTGATTAATTCTACCAAATCCAGCGCCTTGCAGAATAAAATTTGTATATCCGCATATATAAATTCTGCCGGCCCGCCGACTGTATACATATTATCTATCCTATTCAATAAACTTTTAACCCTGGACAACTCTGCTTCATAACCCAGCTTAAATATAGGCAATACCTCGTCTATCTTCTCAACAAAGGCATCTACTACTTCGCCTTCTTTAAATAAACCCGCAGCTATGGCATCGCGTTTAACCAAAGATATTAGTTTATTAGGCGTTAAGTTGTACAGGCCATCATCTGTATCGGCTGCTATTTCAAAAGACAGTATACTTGTATTCTTAGGCTGGTTTTCATCGGAAAACCTTTTCTGTTCAGAAACCCTGTGAAACGCTATTCTGTCCGAATCATAATAAAGCCACGATATACCCTTTGGCAAAACAAACGGACGCTTTACTACCAAATAAACTAATATAAGCGATCTGAATTTTAAGGTAGTATCTATATCTAATATATTACTCAGCTTGGTAATTGATATTGTAGAAATAACCTTTGTCTCTCTATCAATCGTTATCTTCTTGCCATTATTAAAACTGATTGATTTTATTTTATTTTTTTCGATACCAATCGCATTGACTTTATGCTTAAAATATACCTTTGCCCCTAATTTTTTTATTTTTTCCAACAGCGCATTCGGCACAGTGCTGCAGCCAAAACGGCCCACTGCACACCATTGATTATGATAAAAAGGCGTAATATTTTTTCTGAGTTCTATACGCTTTGGAGCCCAATTAGCACTTAAAACCGTGGTTGGTATGCCCCAGATCTTGGCGGGATATTCTTCAAAAAACATTTTTTGAAGCGTAGCACCTACAAAACCCCGTATATAATCTCTATAATTTCTGGCGACTTTGGCATCTTTCGGATCAATATTTTTAAGTTCATCCAATATTTTATTTTTTAGATCAGGAGAAAATTTGGAAATGCTTTCTACAGATACAGGATAATCATAATATTCTTTGCCTTTGACATTTTTACACCAGAATTGCCCAGTTTTAAAACAATTTGGGAAATTTTTCTCCCAATATTCTAAAACTTGATTATCCTGCGTATGATAAATATGAGGGCCAAGATCAATGTTATATCTGCCGTGTTGTTTAGACCGCAAAAGGCCGCCCGCAGAATCATTATCATCATAAATCTCTACCTTTATGCCTTTTTCTAACAATTCCTTTGCACATACCAATCCTGTTATGCCTGAGCCGATTATAACTACTTTTTCCATAACCTATTTCCCCACATTATAAGATTTTATATACCAATCAATAGTATTTTTAAGGCCTTCTTCAAAATTTGTCCCGGCTTTAAAACCGAATTCTTCCATGGCTTTTCTGGTATCAAGCATCCTCCTGGGCTGGCCGTCCGGTTTTGTCGTATCCCAGGCAACCCTGCCTTTAAATCCGGTCAATTTAACTATAAGGCTGACTAAATCCTTAACAGATATCTCAAAACCGGAACCTAAATTTATAGGATCCGGCTTATTATATTTTTCTGTTGCCAATAAAATCCCGCTAGCAGCATCTTCTACATACAAAAATTCCCTGGTTGCTTTTCCTGTGCCCCAAACAACAATTTCTTTTTCTTTTTTATTCACAGCCTCTATGCATTTTTTTATCAAAGCGGGTATAACATGGGATGTCTCGGCATTAAAATTGTCGCCCGGGCCATATAAATTTACCGGCATTAAAAATATTGAATTAAAACCATATTGTTTTCTATAAGCCTGCGATTGCACTAAAAGCATTTTTTTTGCCAGGCCGTACGGGGCATTTGTCTCTTCCGGATAACCATTCCACAAATCTTCTTCTTTAAAAGGGATAGGTGTAAATTTCGGATAGCAGCATATCGTACCTATAGCAACAAATTTTTCAACCCCTGACAAACGAGCCTCTTCCATCAACTGGACACCCATCATAAGATTATCATAAAAAAACCTGCCAGGATTTTTTTGATTTGCACCTATGCCGCCCACAACCGCGGCCAAATGAATAACTATTTCGGGCTTTAAATCCTTGCAAATCTTTTTTACGCATTCGGAATCAACCAAATTATATTCTTTTTCGGTGGGCGTAAATATATCTTGGTAACCACTAAGCCTCATCTTTTTAATAAGATGAGAACCCAAAAAACCATTTCCGCCGGTAATCAATATTCTTTTTTTAATTATATTATTAGTCTGCATAATAAAATTAATCTATCCTCCAATTTTTCTGAATACTGTAAGTGGGATGCAATTTAAATTTTTTTCTGGCTGATTCCAATCTATCGCCGACTGCCCCTGACAGAGAATAATCACCCATACCTTTCTCTTTTAAATAATACATATATCCTATGGTTTCCGGCTCCAACCCCATCAACCTGGCTGCCAGGCCATCAGCCTTCAAGGGGTCAGTTGAGGCAACCGCCACTTTTAACTCTACAGGAAAACCATCTACAGGGCCATTTCCATCCATGCAGTAAAACCCGTCCAGCACTACAAGATCCGGCCAGGCAAGGCTGGCAAGATTGGCTACGTTTTTGTGTATTACTTTCATAGCCTTCATATATGTCATTGAATTTTTGAAAATCATGTTTACTAAACCGGGCGCCCTTCTGCGCAACCAGGCTATGGCTGACGTAGGAATATAAGTAAATACTGTTTTGGCTTCGGGCGCGCTCGGCGTACGAAGCCCGTGCATCATTGACTTATCTTCCTGCTTTATAAGGCCAGCCATATTTTTTATGCCAAAAGTGGCAATTGCATAATTATGCGATTTCGGTATTGCCAGTGAAATCTTATAATCAAAATCAAAAAAATGTTTCAAAAATTTTATTTTTTCTGCGCCGGCTATGGATAAAGACGGAAATTCAACAAAATCCGAAAAATCCTCTATGCATTCCAGCTTAACATTTTTGTATTTCTTTTCCAGTCTCAAATAACCAAATTTTTCAAAGACCTCTTTAGTAGTTATCTTTTCATAGTATGCGCTGCCGGAACCCTCTAGTATTGTAAATCGGCTGTTGCGCAACTCGTTAAAATTATCCATTAAAAAATCTATAATTGCCTCTACAGCGTCGCAGGACGTATTTGCATATATATTCTTGCTTGCAGTCAAATTGGGTTTTATTAAGATATTTTTCTTATTACCAATACCTGCAAGATCCGACTTTATAAACTCCAGAGATTTTTTAATATTTTCATATCTTTGATCGCCTTTTACTAAAGAAACTTTTTTAAAGATATCAACCATGATTTATAAGAAACAAATTTGTGCAAATTATTTATTCTTAGATATAAAATCTCTTATTACATTCAAGACATAATCAAGTTCTTTACGTCCCAAATCCTGATGAATCCCTATATGCAGGCCGTTATTGCCTATATATTCGGCGTTCGGAAATTCGCCTAATTTATATCCAAGATATTCAAAACCCTTGCATTGCGTAGGCATAGACAAAAACAGGCTGCGCGTATCAATGCCATTTTTTTCAAGCGCATATACAAATTCATCTCTATTGAATCTGATACCTTTCCTAAGCATCATAGGAAATGCATGGGGCCCTATGCGCTCGCCTGTTTTTTCTTCTATAGTGTACAGGTATGGTTCAAATTCTTTAAAATTTTTTATCATATATAATAAATTTTCATGCCTCTTTTTTAATGTCTGAGAGTAAAGTTCAAAATTACCCAGGCCTACAGCCGCTTCCAACTCGTTCATTTTGCTTGAAAAACCTATACGTTCAAATATAAATCTTATATCCTGATTTTTACCATATTTAAATCTTTTATCGCAGTAACCTGAGTTAACATTAAGTATGCAACTTTCGCATTTGCATGCCCTGCCATGGGCTCTTAGCGATCTTAAAACTTCCGCAAATTCCGGCTTATCAGAAACCACCATGCCGCCTTCTACAGTGGTTATAATATGCGCTACATATAGACTAAAAGCTGCCATATCTGCCAATGTACCTATATTTCTGCCTTTATATACTGCGCCATATGCCTCTGCGGCATCTTCAATAACAAAAAGCTTATGTTTTTTTGCAATGGCATTTATAGAATCCATATCTGCAGGCTTACCCATTAAATGCACAGGCATTATTGCCCTGGTATTTTTGGTAATAACCCTTTCTATTTTTGAAGGGTCTATATTTAATGTCTCGGCATCAATATCTACAAAAACAGGGGTAAACCCCGCCTGTAAAACTGCGTTTCCCGTAGCCACGAAAGACAAAGCAGGGACTATAACCTCGTCTTGCCTTTTTGCGCCAAAATCATATAATACTGCCAGGGCCAAGGCATCCGCATCTGTGCCGGAGCTAACGGCGACGGCCTCTTTTGTACCTATCAATTTGGAAAACTTTTTCTCAAGTTCCCGCACAAGCCTTCCGCTTGAAACCCTGTTTGAATCAAGAAGTTCCTTTATAAGCTTCTTTGAAGTATCCGTGACAGAAATTGTCCCAAATGGAATCCTGAGTTTATTTGAAATGTTATCTTTAACCTTAATTTTATCCTGCATTAAAATAACTCCTTTGCTGCCGCAACAATTTCATTCATGCCCGCATAAAATTTTTCTTCCAATACATTGCTAGCGGGCGTCGGTGTATCCTGGCTTGCAACGCGCTTAATGGGCTTTTTTAAATATTCAAAACCCTTTTCAGCAACGATCGCAGCTATTTCCGAAGTAACGCCTGCTGTTTTCCAATCAGTATCAACAATAATAAGCCTGCCTGTTTTCTTGACTGACTCCAAAATTATTTGTTCATCCAAAGGCTTAAGGGTCCTAAGATCTATAATTTCAGCGTCTATCTTATCTTTTTTGAGTTCTTCAGCAGCCCTTAATGCCTCAATAATCATGTACGAAACGCCAACAATAGTAACATCGGTTCCGGATTTTCTTATAACTCCCTTGCCAAAAGGAATAGAATACAACTGTTCAGGCACGCATCCTGTATGTTTGAGCGCCCAACGGTGTTCCAATATCATAACAGGGCCTTCATCTAAAACGCTTGAAACCAAAAGCCCCTTTGCATCATAGGGAGTGCTCGGCATAACAAGCTTTAAACCCGGTATATGCATAAATAACCCCTGCAAAGACTGTGAATGCTGCGCACCTGAACCCCAGCCTCGGCCTATGCAGGCCCATATAACAAGCGGAACATTTATATTGCCGCCAAACATATAACGCCATTTCGAGGCATGGTTGACAATCTGGTTCATTGCAACTAAAAGGAAATCTGGCCTATTATGCATATAAATAGGCCTCATACCTACAAGGCTAGCGCCCATGGCTATCCCGGTCAATCCTTCTTCGGAAAGCGGCGTATCAAAAACTCTTTCTGAACCATATTTTTTATGAAGGTTTAAAGTAGCCCCAAACATGCCAAATGGATCATCTACGCCCTGGCCCATGATAAAGATACGTTTGTCAACGGAAAGCAGCTGATCAAAAGTTTCATGCAGAGCAGCAATGTAAGAAATCCTTCTTCCGTTTTTTTCGGCTTTGTGTTCAAAACCCGGCTCTTCTTTTTCTATGCTTTTTTTGTCCCAGTCAAAACTAATCTTCATAATAATTCCTGTTTAAAAATAAACGTATTTTAATATATCCTTTTTTTGCGGCAATGGGCTATTTTTTGCAAACTCAAAAGCGTTATTTATTTCTTCATTAAAAATTTTCTTAAAAGACTCTATCTCTTTGTCAGTTATAATTTTTTTGGCAAGCAGAAAACTGGCAAAGTTATCGACAGGGCATCTTTTCTGCCAACAATCCATTTCTTTCTGCGTCCTATAACCCAAAGACACGTCAGATTCCCCTCCGGAATGCCCTCTCCATCGATAAGTCCTAAACTCTATTATTGAAGGGCCTTTTTTAGCGCGTGCATTGTTAACTGCCTTTTTAGCCGTCTTATAAACCTCAATAACATTATTCCCATCAGCGCGATAGCCGGGTATTCCACACCCTGAAAAACGTTTATAAATATTATCCAGAGGCTGTCTATTTTTCTGGGCAGAACAAACAGCATAAAAATTATTTTCACATATATAAACAACTGGCAATTTTTTAAGCACTGCAAAATTTATGCTTTCATACAAAACGCCCTCGTCAACTGCACCGTCTCCAAAAAATACAACCGAAACATGGTTATTCTTTTGCATTAAAGACCCTAAAGCAGTACCAGTTGCAATAGGCACTCCTCCTGCAACTATAGAAGATGACCCCAAAAGTCCGGCTGAAACATCAATTAAATGCATGGACCCGCCTCTGCCGCGGCAGCAGCCTGTTTCCCTACCGTATAATTCGCAAACAAGGGCCTTCATATCGCCACCTTTTGCAAGATAATGGCCGTGGCCCCTGTAATTGCTAAAAACATAATCATCTTTTTTCAGATGAATACATACACCTGCCGGTATTGCCTCTTGGCCGACACAAAGATGCACCGGAGTTTTTATTTCGTCCTTGGGATATTCCTCTTCTATCTTATGCTGAAACATCCTTATCATGAGCATTGTTTTATATAAATCAACCAACACGCTCTTCGAAACATCTTTAGCACTCAAATCAAATTTTATATATTTTAATTCTTTCATAATTTTACGGTTTATTTAAAAGTATAACTGCTCTTATAAAGTATTTTTTTTCGTAGAAAATAAACAATCATGAGTTCCGGCCTGAAACGGTATTTTTTGACTATCAATAATAAACTATAAAATGCACTGATAGGTTTAGATATAATTTTAAATACACATCTTAAAACCGGCCTTTTTATACTGCCTACTACATTTTGCAGGCTATTAGCCAGCTCACCCATATAAGATATATTACCAAGCCATACACGTTCCTTTTTTTGTTTAAACCAAGGTATTCTTTCGCCTGTAAAATCATAATCATCAAAAAGCCAATCTATCCATCCTTCAAGTTTTGTAGGCGGTTTAAGGCCATGCCTAATCGCTA
>Ga0172373_10006602_pt1 | contig 15366 bp, 11 predicted proteins | sample Lak10m_2_FD_114546 | JGI IMG/M metagenome (GOLD analysis project Ga0172373, IMG submission 114546) | Freshwater microbial communities from Kabuno Bay, South-Kivu, Congo - kab_092012_10m | ecosystem: Environmental > Aquatic > Freshwater > Lake | place: Democratic Republic of the Congo...
AATACTTTCGTAATCGCCGCTGTCAAGCTCGTCTTCCCGTGGTCAACGTGCCCAATCGTCCCTATGTTACAGTGCGGCTTGTTCCTCTCAAACTTCGCTTTCGACATCCTAAAGTCCCCTTAAATAAATTTGTTAACCTAAATGTTTATATTATGCTTCCCAGACTACCCTTTAGCCTTTGACACGATATCTTCGGATACGTGCTGTGGCACTTGCTCGTAGTGATCAAACTGCATCGAGAATTGAGCACGCCCTTGGCTCATGGAACGCAATGTGTTCACATAACCAAACATAGATGACAATGGCACCATTGCATTCACAACACGAGCATTACCACGTTGATCCATACCCGTCACCTGACCACGGCGGCTGTTTAAGTCACCGATAACATCCCCCATGTAGTCTTCAGGTGTTACCACCTCGACTTTCATGATGGGCTCAAGGATCTTAGGAGCGCACTTTGCAATACCTTCACGGTACGCTGCACGCGCTGCAATTTCGAATGCAAGGGTGCTCGAATCAACGTCATGGTATGCACCATCCACAAGCTTTGCTTTAAAGTCGATCATGGGATAACCAGCGACAACACCTGTATCCATCGCAGATTGAAGACCTTTGATAGCACCAGGAATGTATTCTTTTGGAACCGCACCACCCACGATAAGATTTTCAAATTCAAAACCTTTTCCGAGTTCTTGGGGCTCAAATTCGATTTTTACGCGAGCAAACTGACCAGCACCACCGGATTGTTTTTTGTGGGTATAGTCAATATAACCGGCTTTTGTAATTGTTTCACGGTAAGCAACCTGAGGAGCACCAACGTTTGCCTCAACCTTAAATTCACGTTTCATACGATCAACGATGATTTCAAGGTGAAGTTCACCCATTCCCTTAATAATTGTTTGCCCTGATTCAACATCAGAAGAAACACGGAAAGAAGGATCTTCCGTTGCGAGACGAGACAAAGCAAGACCCATTTTTTCTTGGTCAGCTTTTGTCTTTGGCTCAACAGCGACTTCGATCACTGGTGTTGGGAATTCCATACGCTCCAAAATAACTTGCTTGGATGTATCACAAAGGGTATCACCCGTTGTTGTATTCTTAAGACCGCAAAGGGCAACAATGTCACCAGCATACGCTTCTTTAACATCTTCACGGGAGTTCGCATGCATCAAAAGCATACGACCAACACGTTCACGATCACCCTTTGTAGAGTTTTGAACGTAGCTACCTGCTTCGATTTTACCGGAGTAAACGCGCATAAAGGTCAAAGATCCTACGAATGGGTCTGTCATAATTTTAAAGGCGAGACCGGAAAATGGCTCTGTATCATCAGCTTTACGGGACATTTCCACATCACCATCAACGGATGTACCCATAACTTCAGGAACATCCAGAGGGGATGGCAAATAATCAACAACCGCATCCAAAAGAGGTTGAACACCTTTATTTTTGAAAGCACTTCCGCAAAGAACGGGAACAAAAAGCCCCTTAAGCACACCTGCGCGAACGCACTTTTTAAGCGTTTCAACAGAAGGCTCATCCCCATTCAAATAGGATTCGAGGGCAGCATCATCAGCTTCAACAGCCATTTCAACGAGTTTCGCATGATAGTCAGCAGCCTTATCTTTGTATTCCGCAGGAATCTCAACGACATCAAACTTCGCACCGAGGGATTCATCGCGCCAAATATGCGCTTTCATCTCAACAAGGTCAATGATTCCAACAAACTCAGCCTCAGAACCGATTGGAAGCTGCATTACAAGAGGCTTCGCACCAAGGCGATCCACAATCATATCAACGCAACGATAGAAGTTTGCGCCCATACGGTCCATTTTGTTTACAAAACAAATACGTGGAACGTTGTATTTATCAGCCTGACGCCATACAGTTTCAGATTGAGGCTCAACACCCGCCACACCGTCAAACACAGCGACAGCACCATCGAGAACGCGAAGGCTGCGCTCTACCTCAATGGTAAAGTCAACGTGACCAGGGGTATCAATAATGTTAATACGATGATCATTCCAAAAACAGGTTGTCGCAGCAGAGGTAATGGTAATACCACGCTCTTGCTCTTGCTCCATCCAGTCCATAACAGCGGTTCCTTCATGGACTTCACCGATTTTATAGGACTTACCTGTGTAATAAAGAACGCGCTCTGTTGTTGTGGTTTTACCGGCGTCAATGTGCGCCATAATCCCAATATTGCGGTAACGATCAAGGGGAGTTGTACGTGCCATAAATCAAAAATCCTTTATTACCAACGATAGTGAGAGAAAGCTTTGTTAGCTTCAGCCATTTTGTGGGTGTCTTCACGTTTTTTGACAGAAGCACCACGACCATTGGAAGCATCAAGAAGCTCAGCAGAAAGACGCTCTGTCATTGTCTTCTCAGAACGCTTGCGTGCATTGGTAATAAGCCAACGAATCGCCAACGCTTGCGCGCGATCAGGGCGAACTTCCGTTGGAACCTGGTATGTTGCACCACCAACGCGGCGGGAACGAACTTCCACAGCAGGCCTTACATTCGTAAGAGCATCATGGAAAAGCTCGAGAGAGTTTTTGCCACCCTTCCCTTGCATGCGATCCAATGCACCATAAACGATACCTTCCGCAATGGATTTCTTACCTTCATACATGACGCTATTCATAAATTTTGCGAGAACAACATCCCCAAATTTAGCATCAGGTAAAACTTCTTTTTTTTCAGCAGCACGACGACGTGACATAAACTTCCTCTTACTTTAATTTCCGCTTGATTACTTTGGCCTTTTCGCGCCGTATTTGGAGCGGGATTGCTTACGATCTTTAACACCTTGCGTATCTAGGGCACCACGAACGATGTGGTAACGCACACCCGGCAAGTCCTTTACACGACCACCGCGAATCAACACAACGGAGTGCTCTTGCAAGTTGTGACCTTCACCAGGGATATAACCCGTTACCTCAAACCCATTCGTCAAACGAATACGAGCCACTTTACGAAGAGCTGAGTTTGGCTTTTTAGGTGTTGTTGTGAAAACGCGTGTACAAACACCACGCTTTTGTGGGCAAGCTTCGAGAGCAGGCACTTTATTGCGCGCAACTTTTGGTTGACGCGGCTTTCGTATAAGTTGGTTAACGGTAGGCATATCCCCTGTTTTCCTTAAATCTAATAATACTTCTCAATATATATGGAGGCATTTCGCTGTTGGCATCATATTTCTTTGATTGACGAAAGTCAATGTTTATGTGCCAGAGCGAAACTCCCCCGGTTAGTTGCCCTCTTATTGAATAAGAGCGACATGATCCTCATCCGATGCAGAGTTTGCTGCTTCTGATGCATTTGTTACGATTCCTGCATCACGCGTACGTGCAAGCTCCCGTAAATGAGAGACAACCCGCCCCGTACCTGCTGGGATAAGGCGTCCAACAATGACGTTTTCCTTAAGCCCAACAAGCTCATCCATTTTCCCAGAAACCGCCGCTTCTGTAAGGACGCGTGTTGTTTCTTGGAAGGATGCCGCAGAAATAAATGATTTTGTCTGCAATGACGCCTTTGTGATACCTTGGAGGACAGCCATCGCTTTTGCAGGCTTTTTGCCTTCTCTTTCAGCTTCACGGTTAACGCGATCAAATTCACCACGATCCACTTGCTCACCTGCAAGAAGAGTTGTTTCACCAGCATCAATAACTTCAAGTTTTTGAAGCATCTGACGCACAACAACTTCGATGTGCTTATCGTTAATCTTAATACCTTGCAAACGGTAAACTTGCTGAATCTCGCTCACAAGATAACTTGCAAGGGCTTCAACACCCAAAATACGCAAAATATCATGGGGAACAGGATTTCCGTCAACAAGGGTATCGCCGCGTTTTACAAAATCTCCTTCATGAGCTGTTACATGACGCCCTTTAGGAACGAGGTATTCAACGGGTTGAAGGGTTTCATCAGCAGGGACCAACATAATACGGCGTTTTGCTTTGTAATCCTTACCAAATTCAACGCGCCCATCAAACTCAGCAAAAATTGCTGCATCCTTTGGATGACGTGCTTCAAAAAGCTCAGAAACGCGTGGCAAACCTCCAGTAATGTCGCGGTTTTTAGCCTTTTCCTGAGGAATACGAGCAAGGATATCACCCGCACGGATCTGAGATCCATTCTCAACAGATAAAATCGCATCCACAGAGAGGAAATAACGTGCTTCCAAACCGTTAGCAAGAATAATGGGGTTACCCTTCTTGTCACGCAGGCTAAGCATTGGGCGAAGGTCCGCACCACGAGCCTGTTGCTTCCAGTCAACAACAACACGGCTTGAAATACCTGTTGATTCATCAACAACTTCGCGCATGGAAAGACCTTCCGCCAAATCAACGAAGTGAATGACACCGTCTTTTTCAGCAACAATTGGTGCTGTATATGGATCCCACTCAACCAGTTTTTGACCAGGTTTCACAGATTCGCCTTCTTTAACCAAAAGACGTGCACCGTAAGGCAGACGGTGACGTGTTTTTTCACGCCCAAGATCATCCACCAACACAAGCTCAGAAATACGGGAAAGAACAATCTGAACATCTTGGCTATTTACCACGATGTGTGGGTTCTTAATCGTTACCTTAGCAGCGTACGCAGATTCAATATTGGATTGTTCCGTACCAAGTTTTGCAGCACCACCAATGTGGAATGTACGCATTGTAAGCTGTGTTCCAGGCTCACCAATGGATTGAGCAGCCACAACACCGACAGCTTCGCCATCGTTCACCATAGTACCACGCGCCAAGTCACGTCCGTAACATTTTGCACAGATTCCAAATTCTGTTTCACACGTAAGAACAGAGCGAATCATCACAGTATCAACACCGGCTTCTTCGATCTCTTCAACATGGGTTTCATCCAAAAGCTCCCCTGCTTTTACAAGGACTGCATCTGTATTTGGATGGCGAATATCTTCTGACGCTGTGCGACCAAGGACACGTTCCCCAAGGGAAGCAATAATATCACCGCTTTCAATCACAGCGCGCATCAAAATGCCCCTTGTAGATCCACAGTCATGCTCGGTCACGATGCAATCTTGTGCAACGTCAACAAGACGACGTGTCAAGTATCCAGAGTTTGCTGTTTTAAGAGCTGTATCGGAAAGCCCCTTACGCGCACCGTGGGTGGAAATAAAGTATTCAAGAACGTTAAGCCCTTCTTTAAAGTTCGAAATAATCGGGGTTTCCATAATGTCTCCCGATGGTTTCGCCATAAGACCACGCATACCCGCAAGCTGCTTCATCTGCGCTGCAGAACCACGCGCTTTTGAGTGGGCCATCATATAAACAGCGTTAATAGGTTTTCCTGTAGTAGATTTAGACATCCCCAACATCATGGCATCCGCAACCTTATCCGCACACTGGGACCAAGCATCCACAACCTTGTTATACTTTTCACCCTGGGTAATCAAACCATCAAGGTATTGTTGCTCATACTCAGCAACGGCAGATTTTGTATCCCCAATGAGTTTTTCTTTCTCAGCCGGGATAATGAGGTCATCCTTACCAAAGGAAATACCGCTTTCTGTGGCATAACGGAAACCAAGGCTCATGATTCTATCAACGAAAATGACCGTTTCTTTTTGTCCGCAGTGACGATACACAGCATCCACAAGTCCGCTGATTTCCTTTGATGTTTGAACTTGGTTCACAAGGGCAAACGGAATTTTGGATGTACGTGGAACGATTTGCCACAAAAGCAAACGTCCAGGTGTTGTGTCCACGCGAACATAGCTTGTGGTGCCATCTTCATTTTTCACATCAATACGTGCTTTAACACGTGCATGAAGGTGAACCTTCTTTTCAAGAAGAGCATGCTCAACTTCTGCAACGTTTGCAAAGAGGCTTCCCTCACCCACCATACCTTCACGATCAAACGCAAGGTGATAAAGACCAAGAACGATATCCTTAGAAGGGACGATAATTGGCGCACCGCTTGATGGGCTTAAAATGTTGTTGGTGGACATCATCAAAACACGCGCTTCAAGCTGTGCCTCAAGGGACAACGGAACGTGAACCGCCATTTGATCTCCGTCAAAGTCGGCGTTAAACGCTGTACATACAAGCGGGTGCAACTGAATCGCTTTACCTTCGATCAAAATGGGCTCAAAAGCTTGGATACCAAGACGGTGAAGTGTTGGCGCACGGTTCAGCATCACAGGATGTTCGCGAATAACTTCTTCCAAGATATCCCAAACTTCTGGACGCTCTTTTTCCACCATACGCTTCGCAGCTTTAAGTGTGCTTGCGAGACCATAGCGCTCAAGGCGTGAGTAAACAAATGGCTTAAAGAGTTCAAGGGCCATTTTCTTTGGAATACCACACTGATGGAGTTTAAGCTCTGGACCGACAACGATCACAGAACGTCCTGAATAGTCAACACGCTTTCCAAGGAGGTTCTGACGGAAGCGACCTTGCTTTCCTTTGAGCATATCTGCCAAGGATTTCAATGGACGCTTGTTTGCACCAACGATGGCGCGACCACGACGACCGTTATCAAACAATGCATCCACAGACTCTTGGAGCATACGCTTTTCGTTACGGATGATAATTTCAGGGGCACGAAGCTCGATCAAGCGCTTCAAACGATTGTTACGGTTAATCACACGACGATACAAATCGTTCAAATCAGATGTCGCAAAACGACCACCATCAAGGGGCACCAATGGACGTAACTCCGGTGGAATCACTGGAAGGACTTCCATGATCAACCACTCAGGCTTTGTATCAGATTCTAAAAATGCTTCAACGATCTTAAGACGCTTGCCGAGTTTCTTGCGGCGCATCTCAGATGTTGTTTGAAGCAATTCTTCACGAATCTCAATACGTTCCGCATCGGGATCGATTCGTTGCAAAAGTGTTTTAAGGGCTTCTGCACCAATAGCCGCAGAAAAAGCATCTTCCCCAAATTCATCTTGGGCACGAACATGCTCTTCTTCGGAAATAATTTGATTCGCTTTAAACGGCGTAAGACCTGGATCAATCACCACATAGCTCTCAAAATAAAGAACGCGCTCAAGATCCTTCAACGTCATATCAAGCAACAACCCAATACGGCTTGGCAATGACTTTGTAAACCAAATGTGCGCCACAGGGGAAGCAAGCTCAATATGCCCCATGCGATCACGACGAACTTTGCTAAGGGTGACTTCAACGCCGCACTTTTCACAGACAACGCCACGATACTTCATTCGCTTATATTTACCACAAAGGCATTCATAATCCTTAATCGGACCAAAAATACGCGCACAGAAAAGACCATCACGCTCAGGCTTAAATGTCCTGTAGTTAATGGTTTCTGGTTTCTTTACTTCACCGTAGGACCAGGAACGAATTCGGTCACTACTCGCAATAGAAATACGCAGACCATCAAACCCTGGCATAATTTCGTGTGCCGCGTTTGCTTTTTGAAGTTCTTGTCTCATCTTAACTCCTCAATTCAAAACTATTCTGCGTTAACTATTTTTGCTCAAAAGCAACATTCAATCCCAAGGATCGAAGTTCTTTGACAAGCACGTTAAACGATTCAGGGATACCCGCTTCCATATTATCATCACCGCGAACGATGGATTCATAGGCTTTTGTACGTCCTGCAACGTCGTCGGACTTAATCGTAAGCATTTCTTGCAAGGTATAGGCCGCGCCATAAGCTTCAAGGGCCCACACTTCCATTTCACCAAAACGTTGGCCACCGAATTGCGCCTTACCACCGAGTGGCTGCTGCGTGACCAAGCTGTATGGACCAATGGAACGTGCGTGGATCTTGTCATCAACCAAGTGGTGTAATTTCAACATGTAAATTTGACCCACAGTAATGGGGCGCTCAAATGTTTCACCCGTACGACCATCCACCATGGTTACCTGACCAGAACGATCAAATCCTGCCATTTCAAGATGCTTTGTAATATCGCTTTCATGGGCACCATCAAACACCGGAGTTGCAATAGGAACACCGCGACCAAGGTTATTCGCAAGGTCAAGAATTTCAGCATCCGCCATGGACTCAAGATCCTTCTGATCTTCCTTAGCATCATAAATCGTTTTTAATGTCGATTTCACATCTTCCAAAGAGTTCTTTTTCTGCTTATACGCATTCACAACACTTTGAATCTTTGCCCCAAGGCCGTACACAGCAGCACCAAGGTGTGTCTCAAGGATCTGTCCAACGTTCATACGTGACGGCACACCGAGAGGATTCAAAATGATGTCCACAGGCGTTCCATCTTCGAGGTGAGGCATGTCTTCCAAAGGAACAATACGAGACACAACCCCCTTGTTTCCATGGCGACCCGCCATTTTATCACCTGGTTGCAGTTTACGCTTCACAGCAATAAAGACTTTGACCATTTTCAAAACACCAGGAGGCATTTCATCACCGCGGCGGAGTTTTTCCACCTTGTTCTCGAATTTCTCTTGGAGCTTTGCAACTGCCATATCGATTTCTTGCTTAAGATCTTCGATATCGCGCATGACTTTGTCATCAGCAATGCCAAGGTGACGCCACACGGAACGGGATAAATCATCCAAGAATTCTTTTGTGATTTTTCCACCAGTTTTTACTTCCTTAGGAGCTGCAGTCAATTTATGACCAATAAGCTTTTCCTCAAGACGTTGGTAGAAGCTTCCTTCGAGAATAGCACGCTCAGCATCACGTTCTTTTGCAAGGCGATCAATTTCAGCGCGCTCAATTGCAATGGCACGTTCGTCCTTATCGATACCACGACGGGAGAATACACGAACCTCAACAACGGTACCAGCCACTCCCGGCGGAACACGCAAGGAAGAATCCTTAACATCCGCAGCTTTCTCACCAAAAATCGCACGAAGAAGTTTTTCTTCAGGAGTCATGGGTGCTTCACCCTTTGGTGTGACTTTACCCACAAGAATATCCCCTGGACCAACTTCTGCACCAACATAAACGATACCAGCTTCGTCAAGGTTTCCAAGGGCTTCATCACCTACGTTTGGAATATCGCGTGTGATTTCTTCGTTACCAAGTTTCGTATCACGGGCCATCACCTCGAATTCTTCGATGTGGATGGATGTGAACACATCATCACGAACAATACGCTCGGAAATAATGATGGAGTCTTCAAAGTTATACCCTTGCCATGACATAAAGCCCACAAGTACGTTACGTCCAAGGGCAAGTTCCCCAAGATCTGTAGATGGGCCATCCGCAATAATATCACCAGCCTTAATCACATCACCTTTTTTCACAAGGGGGCGTTGGTTGATACACGTGCTCATGTTGGAGCGTTGGAATTTATGCATGTTATAAATATCCACACCCTCTGTGGAGCCATCTTGACCCGTTACACGGATAACGATTTGGCGACCATCCACTTGATCAACAATACCTGCACGCTTTGCCGTCACAGTAGCACCAGAGTCATGGGCCACAACAGCTTCCATACCTGTTCCAATGAAAGGAGCTTCTGGCTTCAAAAGAGGCACAGCCTGACGTTGCATGTTTGATCCCATAAGCGCACGGTTCGCGTCGTCATTTTCCAAGAACGGAATGAGGGATGCCGCCACCGAGACAAGCTGCTTTGGTGAAACGTCAACAAAGTTCACTTCGGTTTTTGGGAAAATACCAAATTCCCCAGCTTTACGGCATGTTACAAAGTCTTCAAGAATTTCACCGTTTTTGCCAAGGGGTGTACTTGCCTGAGCAATGGTATAACGACCCTCTTCCATGGCTGTTAAATAATCAACATCTTGGGTCACTTTACCATTTTCAACACGGCGATAAGGACTTTCGATAAAGCCATATTGATTCACCTTCGCAAATGTCGCGAGGGAGTTGATAAGACCGATATTCGGACCTTCCGGTGTTTCAATTGGACAAATACGTCCATAGTGGGTTGGGTGAACGTCGCGGACTTCGAATCCTGCGCGATCACGGGACAAACCACCTGGGCCAAGGGCCGATAAACGACGCTTGTGAGTAATTTCAGAAAGCGGATTTGTTTGATCCATAAACTGTGAAAGCTGTGATGATCCAAAGAATTCACGAACAGCAGCCGCCACAGGCTTTGCATTAATCAAGTCATGGGGCATCACGGAATCAATATCGACAGAACTCATACGCTCGCGGATAGAACGCTCCATACGAAGAAGTCCAACGCGATATTGGTTTTCCAAAAGTTCACCCACTGAGCGAACACGACGGTTACCAAGGTTGTCGATATCATCAATCTCACCGCGACCATCTTTAAGTTCAAGAAGGACTTTTACAATGGAAATAATATCTTCTTTACGCAAAACACGCACAGAATCTGGCGCCTTAAGATCAAGGCGAGCATTCATTTTTACACGTCCAACAGCGGAAAGGTCATATTTTTCAAGATCGAAGAAAAGCCCCTTATAAAGAGCTTCCGCACCTTCGATTGTTTGGGGTTCACCAGGGCGAAGAATGCGATAAATATCCAAAAGTGCTTCTTCACGATTTTGGTTTTTATCTGCCATCAATGTGTTGCGCAAATAAGGGCCAACGTTCACATGATCAATATGAAGAACGCTGAGTTCCTTTAATCCAAGCTCTGAAATTTGCTCAAGGGTTTTGGGTGTAATTTCATCGCCAGCTTCAAAATAAATCTCACCGGTGGATTCATTGATATGGTCATGGGCAATATATTGACCAACAAGCTCTTCTGGTTGAACAAGAACTTCTTCAAGGCCTTCGCTTGCCAATTTCTTTGCAAGGCGTGGTGTAATTTTTGTTCCAGCTGCGGCTACAACCTGACCTGTTTTTGCATCGACAAGATCAGAAATAAGTTTTGTGTTTTTATAACGTTCCGTATCGTAAGCAACTTTCCATGCTTTTTTATGCGCCTTATAGGTATCAAGCTCATAAAATGCATGCAGCATTTCTTCACGGGACATCCCCGTCACAAGATTTGCCGGGATTGTTTCGCCCTTGGCCTCGTATTCAGCACGTAATTTAGCTGTGTGAGAACTATCCAAGGCCATCATAAATGTTGTGGCTAACATTTTGCGGCGACGATCGATACGTACGTTCACAAGATCCTTTGGATCAAATTCGAAATCAAGCCAAGAACCACGATAAGGCACGACGCGTGCAGCAAAAAGATATTTTCCAGAAGAGTGGCTTTTTCCCTTGTCATGATCAAAAAACACACCAGGACTGCGGTGCATTTGGGACACGATAACACGCTCAATACCATTGATGATAAAGGTACCTTGATCTGTCATCAACGGCATGTCGCCCATGTAAACATCTTGTTCTTTGATATCACGGATGGATTTTGCACCTGTATCGGCATCAACATCCCACACCACAAGGCGGAATGTCACCTTAAGAGGCGCTGCAAACGTAAGACCACGTTGACGGCACTCTTCTTCATCATACTTAGGAGCCTCAAAATCATAACGGAAAAATTCAAGTTGAGATTTTCCAGAATAATCTTTAATGGGGAACAACCCTTTAAAAACCTCATTCAACCCCATGACCTGGCGTTTTTCGTGCTTTACATCCATTTGAAGGAAGCTATCAAATGATGAGCGTTGAAGCTCAATAAGATTAGGCATCAGAGCAACTTCTCCAATACGCCCAAAGCTTTTACGAAAACGTTTACGTCCTGTGAATGACCGAACCATGTACCCCTCTTTGTTATCTCAAAACTACATTAATTGGACAGTTTTTTGATAAAACCCAACGATAAAATCATCATCTGAGTTTTACGAAAACACTGTCTTCCTTTGAAAACAGCAAAAGGCAACAGAGTGATTGAAACCTCTCTGTTGCCGAATCACAAAAAGCAAAAGCTTATTTAACTTCAACCTTTGCACCAGCTTCTTCAAGCTGCTTTTTGATTTTGTCTGCTTCGTCTTTGCTGACGCCAGTCTTAACAGGCTGTGGAGCTCCTTCAACGAGATCCTTAGCTTCCTTAAGACCAAGACCTGTAATCGCGCGAACTTCCTTAATGGCGTTGATTTTATTTGCACCACCATCAGCAAGAATCACGTCGAACTCTGTCTTTTCTTCAACAGCAGCAGCAGCGCCTGCACCTGCAACAGCAGCAACAGCTACGGGAGCAGCAGCAGAAACGCCCCATTTCTCTTCGAGTTGCTTCACAAGATCAGCAGCTTCGAGAATGGTAAGCTTTGAAAGCTCTTCAACGATATTTTGTAAATTTGCCATTTTATTAAACTCCTTTAATATTTAATTCCAAAAAATGTACGTACGCTTAAAAACAATGCTATTAAGCTTTTGCTTTTGCGGCAATCACTCGCGCCAATTGTGCGCCTGGCTCTTTTGTCGTCAGGGCAATCTTTGTCGCAGGTGCATTGATAACGCAAAGCAATTTTGCACGAAGTTCGTCCAAGGACGGCAATTCGGACAATGCCTTAATACCAGCTGCGTTTAAAAGTTGACCATCAAGGTAACCACCCACAACTTTGAGCTTGTCATTCTTGCTTGCGAAGCCGACAACTGCCTTTGCAGCGGACACAGGATCCTTTGAAAAAGCAAGCGTCGTTGGCCCTTTAAACAAAGATGAAAGACCCGAAAGAGGTGTTTCTTGAACAGCCAACTGCGCAAGTGTATTTTTTAGAACCTTAAATTCAGCACTTGCCTCACGAACACGACGACGAAGGTCAGTTGCTTCACTTACGGTGAGGCCCATCTGGTGGGACACAACAACGAGGGAAGACTCTGACAGCCTTTCGCGCATTTCAGAGACCAGTTCTGTTTTTTGTGAACGGTCCATTATTACACTCCTTACAGTTTTGGTTTTGAACCAAAAGAAAAAGGGACCTCCCTTTTTCCCATTAACTGCCCCAGAAGGAGTTTTTTAATTCCTTCTGTCTCATGCAGGATAGGTGAACTATTTTTTCACCCAATTAACCCAGAAAAGCTCTGGTACCTGCAATCTCGGACAGCATCTCTTTATCAACGGAAGCTTACGCTTCAACAGGCGCATCAAACCTGATGCCAACACCCATCGTTGAACTTAAACTCATTTTTTTAACATACGTTCCTTTTACACCCGCAGGACGTGCCTTTTGGATAACAGAAAGAAGCGCTTGAATATTTTCAACCAATGCCTTTTCGGTAAAGCTTGCTTTACCAACGCCTGCTTGAACGATACCCGCTTTTTCAGAACGATACTCAACTTGACCGCCTTTAACAGCTTTTACTGCACCAGCAACATCCATGGTCACCGTACCAAGCTTTGGATTCGGCATAAGACCACGTGGGCCAAGAATTTTACCAACTTTACCCACAAGCACCATCATGTCAGGTGTTGCGATACAGCGATCAAAATTCATTTCGCCTTTTTGAATCATGTCAGCGAGCTCTTCAGCGCCAACAATATCTGCACCTGCAGCTTTTGCTTCATCAGCCTTTGGGCCTTTTGCAAAAACAGCAACGCGGTAAGTTTTACCTGTACCATTTGGAAGCTGCACAACACCACGAAGGTTTTGCTCAGCTTTACGTGGATCGATATTAAGGTTTACGGAAACCTCAATAGTCTCATCAAACTTCGCTTTTGCATTGTCTTTGATAAGCTTTACTGCTTCAGCAAGGGAGTACGTTTTATTAACGTCAACGTTTTTGTAACTATTTTTTAGTGTTTTACCAGCCATCGTTTACTCCACAACCTCAAGACCCATGGAACGTGCAGAACCAATGATCATTTGGCATGCTGCATCCAAGTCATTTGCATTCAAGTCACGCATCTTCTCTTTCGCGATTTCACGCACTTGATCCATGGTGACTTTTCCAATTGTACCACGACCAGGTGTCTGACTTCCCTTTTGAAGCTTCGCAGCTTTTTTCAAGAAGTAAGAGTTTGGAGGTGTTTTCATCTCAAATGAAAACGTACGATCTGCATAGACTGAAATCACAACTGGAATCGGAATACCGGGCTCCATGCTTTGTGTTTGAGCATTAAATGCCTTACAGAATTCCATGATATTCAAACCACGCTGACCCAAAGCTGGACCAATTGGTGGTGAAGGGTTTGCTTTACCAGCTGCAACTTGCAGTTTGATATAACCTGTTATTTTTTTTGCCATACTATAATCCCCAGTATTACTGTTTTCTGAGTTAGTGGTTCGACCTCAAAACTACCACCACGGTAATCTCAAAAATCTCCCACGTGCCTTTAATCTTTAAGTTTTCTCAACCTGAGTAAACTCAAGATCCACAGGCGTTGGACGACCAAAGATCATGACTGAAACTTTGAGTCGCGATTTTTCACTATCAACTTCTTCTACAAGCCCTGTAAACGAGGTAAACGGACCATCACATACACGAACTTGCTCACCCACTTCGAAACTCAACGCATGACGCGGTTTTTCGTGGGAATCTTGTACTTGCTTTAAAATACGGCTTACCTCTGCTTCGCTCACCGGCAAAGGCTTTCCTTTGCCACCAAGAAAAGTAGAAACCTTCGGAATTTCACGCACAAGGTGCCAGGCTTCGTCCGTCAAAAACATTTTAACAAGAACATATCCTGGAAAATAATTTCGCTCGACATTTGTCTTTGTACCGCGCTTGATTTCAACGACTTCTTCAGAAGGCACAAGAACTTCAAGGAAAAAGTCGGACAACCCTTTTTTATCCGCAGTTTCACGGATTGTTTGGGCAACTTTTTTCTCAAAACCTGCATAAACCTGAATAACGTACCAGTGAGCTCTTTGCGACATCGACAACCTTTTGTATCTCTCTCAAATCTTAGATGGGATCAGTGAGTTAAATAATCAACTACCCAGTTAATGGTTTTATGAATAACCGTATCCACAAGCATAAAATAAATCGCTGCAATCAACGCAAAAACAAACACAAAAGCCGTCGTCATACCGGTTTCACGACGCGATGGCCATGTCACTTTTCCGACTTCTTCACGAACCTCAGGAACAAATTGAATCGTCTTCTTGAAGGAACCTTGCTTGCCGTCCGCCATCATTCACACTTCCGCATTTTACGCGTTAACATTAATCTTTGCACTTCTTACCAAGCTGTGCGCACCCTGCCGTAGAAAGACCCACCACAGAACACACTGCAAATGGCAGGAGTGGAGGGTCTCGAACCCCCAACCTTCGGTTTTGGAGACCGACGCTCTAGCCAATTGAGCTACACTCCTAAAACGGGCAAAAAGACACAGCCGAAAAAATAGCTGTGTCTTTATACCCTGATTTTCAGCCGTTGTCTAGGGCAATGATCACATTTGTTCACATTTTTCTTGACAACGGATTCGCTTTTATTAAGCGATAATTTTGGCGACGACGCCCGCACCGACGGTACGGCCACCTTCACGGATCGCAAAACGAAGACCTTCGTCCATCGCAATCGGTGCAATCAACTCTGCCTTCATCG
>Ga0172373_10006603_pt1 | contig 15366 bp, 28 predicted proteins | sample Lak10m_2_FD_114546 | JGI IMG/M metagenome (GOLD analysis project Ga0172373, IMG submission 114546) | Freshwater microbial communities from Kabuno Bay, South-Kivu, Congo - kab_092012_10m | ecosystem: Environmental > Aquatic > Freshwater > Lake | place: Democratic Republic of the Congo...
GGGGCTTTACTTGGTTGATGAACAAATTGACGTTAGCCAATGTGGAGTGATGGGTGACGGTGTGTATGCGTCGCGCATTCTTGCTGATCCATCATTTACTGATGAATCGGTGCTGTACGTTGGGTCATTGTCGCAAAACCTGGTGTATCAAAACTTCAGAATCAATGGCAATCGCGCAAACGTTTCGGCAACTGTTGCTGGTTTAATTATTGAAGGCAACGTACTTCACGATCAGTTTTCATCTATTGCAATTAGCGAGTGTACTGGTGATGCGTTGATAATTCGCGGCAACAATAGTGGAACAACGCGGCCAAGCGTAAACACATTTCTTGATCTTCGATTGATTGAAAATGATGGCCGTGGTCTTTATTACACTAATGGCCGTGTAAATACCTTTATAAATTGTAATTTTGAACAATTGGGCGAAGAAGGTATTGTCTGCGATGGATCGGGCGATCCAACAGACGCGCCACAAACAACAATGTTTGAAGAATGTTGGATTGAGCAAACTGGCAAAAACCATTTGACCAGCGGCGGCGTGAACGCTATCACACTAAACACGGCCTATGCAATTCAATTTAGAAATGTTGAAGTTAATGGCTATGGTTCAAATCCAGCAACCACAGGTCATGGCATTGCACTATTAGATTCGATTGTTTGCTCAATAGAATCGCCTGGAATTGGTTTTAATCGCTCTGGTGCATCAACATCAGGAAGTGCGCCTATTAGAATCCAAAGTGGCGTTCGGCATCGCTTAATTCAGTTGCCGTCAAATATCAATGCGTCGAACATTTCCGTTACATCCGGTGATTATGTAGTTAAATCAGCATTCAATACTGCTGTAAATAGTGGCAATCAAATTTTTGCGTCTAATGCCACCACAATTTCTGGTGGAACCACAAACTTTGTACAACCATCAACAGGTTTGGTTTTAGCGTCAAATGGTGCAGCAAGATTTTTAGTGGCGAGTAGATTTACGTTGCAACGGCTTTTTGCTGAAGCAACAACACTGCCTGGCCCCGTGGGTTTGTTGTACAGCATTACGGTGCAAAAAAATGGCGTTGACACAGCCCTTGTGGTTAATTTAAGTGATGCAAATGGCGCTTCCGCATCAACGGTTGCAGAAGTTAGTTTTGATCCAGGTGATGCAATTTCATTGAAGGTTGTTACCTCAGGAGGCGCAGTAACAATCAATGCTGGAGGTCTTCATATCGCTTTGGCATATTTGGAAAGATGAGGTCACCATGCAAATCACACATCAAATGAAGATTGAACAGCTTGATACACATCAAGAACTAATGGGCAAACAAGATGTTGTTTTTGCCGCGCATTGGAGAATTATTGCGACCAACGAAAAGACTACCGTTAGTTGCGCTGGTGTCCAAAAATTAAGCACTGACAATCTTCAGAATTTTATTTTGTATGAACAGTTAACTGAAGAGGTGGTAGTAGCATGGGTAAAAAAAGAAATGCAAAAAAGCAATGTCAATATTTCTGAAATAGAAAAAAATCTTACCCATGAAATTTTAGAAACTGAAAAACCAAAAGAGCAGCTTAAACCTGTTCCTTGGGATTTAAACTAAAGGAAAAATCATGTCCACCGCTTCACAATATCCTTTTGCCCCACTTGGGGCCAGTCACTTGATCGTGGCGAACGTCGCTGCTCTGGCTCCCGTTGAAGTCAACGTCCGAAAGAAGACCACGGGTGTCGGTCAGTATCGGATCGTCAAAAACTAACCTTAAAAGGAATCTGACATGGCATCAGCATCACAATTTCCGTTTCAACCGCTAGGACCGTCGCATCTGATTGTGGCGAACGTCGCTCCACCCGCCCCGGTTCAGGTCAGCGTTGATCCTGGCTCAACTGGTTATGGGCAGTATCGAATCATCAACAATAGCCCCGACACTGTGTTTCTCGGTGTTGGAGCGAACGCAGCCCAAGCGACTGCTCGAGCTGCGGCCATCGTTGCTGGAACACCTCAGAAGACGATTGTCCTAGTGCCAGGCGCAGTTGAAGTCCTTCGGTTCAATGGCGATGCATTTTTCACTGCTGCCTGCCCAGCGGGTGCAGCTGACATTTACATCACGCCTGGTCAGGGTCTCTAGGAGATGGAAGTGCAGAACGAAGACGGCGGCATCGACCTGGTGCGTTATGGTGTCCTTTGGCAAAAAGTCCAAGACATGGACAAGAAGTTTGACAAGATGGAGCGCCAGCTCGAAGAACTCTTAGCATTGGCGAACAAGTCCAAGGGTGGACTCTGGTTCGGGATGACTGTCGTCTCCGGGGTGTCTGTTGTGGTTGGTTATATTATTTCGATATTTAAGCCTTGATGGGACTTTGGGCATTCCCGATGATGGTCTGGGTCTTTTGGATGGGGGTGTTTAGATGCTGCCGTTAGCCGCGTTATTAGACGTTGGGATGAGGGTTCTGGATAAGGTAATACCTGATCCTACTGCCAAAGCGCAGGCTCAAGTTGCATTGATGGAGATGCAGCAGCGCGGAGAACTCGCGCAGCTCCAGGCTGATATGAAAGAACAGGAAGAGCTGACCAAGCGCCACGCAGCGGATATGACATCCGATTCTTGGTTGTCTAAGAACATCCGTCCTATGGCGCTAATATCGGTCTTTGTGGCCTACTTCCTCTTTGCGATGATGTCGGCTTTTGGGCAGAACGCCAATGAGGTGTACGTCACTTTGCTGGGTCAATGGGGAATGCTGATTTTTTCCTTCTACTTTGGCTCCCGCGGTGCGGAGAAGATTGCTGAAATCTGGAGCAAGAAAAAATGATTGCTCAGTGGGGTTCATATCCGAACTTCCAGAAGCACGAACTCGACTGCCGGGAGACGGGTGAGAACGAGATGCAGCATGAGTTTATGGAGAAGCTCCAGAGGCTCAGATCGATCTATGACAAACCTTTAAAGATCACCAGTGGCTTTCGGTCTGTGAGGCATTCGATTGAGGCCAAGAAGGCTGCGCCTGGTGTCCACACGCTTGGGGTTGCCTGCGACATCGGATGCCAGGGTGTTGAGGCGCACAGAATCTTGAGCCTGGCGCTTGAACTAGGATTTAGCGGGATTGGTGTCCAGCAAAAAGGGGAAGGACGGTTTTTGCATCTGGACACCGGGCCAACGAGAATCTGGTCTTACTAACTTCCCCTTGGCCCCCCAGGTTGGTTTCTGGGGGGATCTTTTTCAGTAACAGGTTACATCGACGACAACGTCAGCTGGCCGCTGGTTGACGAACCGCTTCCCGTAGATCACATAAGACCGAAGCCCTGCGCTGCGGCACTCTGTGATCGCCTGGATGACTTGCTGGCGGCTTAATGCGTAGGACTCTTTCTCGACCATCAAGACAGACTCCCCAGAACTCGTCATCGGGCCTGAACCAGGCAGAGACGAGCAACCCGCGGTGACGATACCGAGAGCGCAGAGCGCGACGTATGCAAACATTTTCTTTCCTTCCATGATTACTTTCCTTTCGAGTTAAAAACCTGGGATGTCGTCATCAAAATCAACAGATTTGGAAGCCTGTGACGAGTCAGACTTCCCACCAAGAAGGACCAGACGGCCCACCACGACCTCTGTGGTGTATCGCTCTTGCCCATCCTTGTCCGTCCACTTCCGAGTCCTCTGAGAGCCTTCTACGAAGACCTGGGAACCCTTCTTCAAGTATTCCCCGGCGATCTCTGCCGCCTTATTGAAAGCGCAGCACTTGTGCCATTCGGTGAACTCTTTGCGCTCTCCGTTTTTATTGGAGATGGTCGAGGTGGCCAAGCTAAAATTACAAACCGCCGTGCCATCTGGCATCGAACGTCTTTCAGGGTCAGCGCCCAATCGCCCGATCAGAATGACTTTATTGACTGAACTCATTTGATTTCCTTACTTGTGGTTGTTTTTAATCTGCCAGAACTCCAAAAGGCGGATGAACATCTGCCAGCCGCGGCTTAAATCTTCCTGGCTCCATTCGATCACCTGAACGAGACCAGGATGGTTGCGACTGACAAATACGTTGGCGCACCTGGCTCTCTGAGCGCCCAGACCGACCCGGTAGGCTGAGAGTTGTAAGAGATGCTCATCAAATGCCGAGACCTTGTCATCAGGTCCAAAGTCTTTGGTTTTGATGTCGGCCACGAAACCAGTCAAATTTTGCTTATCGTCGGCAGGGATGAAGAGATCACACTTCCCGCCGAAGCCCAGCTCATGCGCGAATGACTTCTCAGAGATCCATTCCCAGTCGTTAAAGTGACTTGAGATTGCGGAGACAGCGCCTTCGACGTAGTCCTTGAACTCTGGGTTGTAGGATTTGCCCTCGAAGTGCGCCTGGATCTCAGCGTGGATCTGTGTGCCGAACTCAGCTGCTTTTTTACCCTGCTCTTTGGAGTCCTCGATGATCCGATTGACCCAGTCAGATTCCGACTCGCCTTCCTGCTTCGGGAGAGTCAGGGCTGCCAATAGAACCTGATTCTGCTTCCAGATCTCAAGACCAGGCTTCGCGGCCACCCCGAGGATTGTGGTAACTGAAGGGACTAGGTTGAGTTTCCTGGCGTCTCTTAGGTTTGTCGGGCGGTCTTCACCCTTTGCAGACTTGACAGTGTAGGCAGGGACGCCTTCGCGGGTATACCAGTGTCCAGACTCTTTTGCGTGCTTGATTTCCATTTTCTTCTCCATCAATGATTAATTAACGAACTTCTATTATGCCCCGTTCCCACAATAGTTGCAAGGTTCTTTCAAATGCCCGATCCCAGAGGCCGAACCGGGTGGCTTTATCGAGGTCTTTGCCCTGGTCGATCTGGGAGTGGCAGGCATGGCATAGGGCGGCGATAGACCAATCGTGGGCCTTGATTCCCTTTCCCTTCCCGTGGCGCAGCTGGTTGGAGTGGGCCGCGACCACGGTCCCATCCTCGATGTCGCAGACAGTGCAGGGAAGTTGTCTCACGGCCTCAAGCAATCTCTTGTTGCGGTAGTTCAAAATGCACCCCTTTCTCCGCGCCGAATGCGTAGGCCAGCTCGAGAAGGTCCGAGAACTCTGATTTGGTCATCTTGCTGGTGGAAGACCCCAAAACGACCCAGCCACCGTTGATGCCTGGCGCCATCCTCTGCTCTCTTTTAAGTCCCGCGGTCAAAATGTGCTTCCAGTCCTCTGGACTCAGGAACTGCCCATGCCACTCGACCTGTTGGGAGATATCTGTCAGGACTGCCCAGAAGTGGGCGTTTTGGTCGAGTGAGCGCCGCTTCTCAGCAATCCTGACCTCATACCCTTCCGGGGCTTCAGAAACCGCTCTGAGGGCGTTTTGTCGGGCCTGCTGGTGGGAGAGAACGAAGACCTTCATCGCATCGACTTCATTATCCGAATGAGGTCGTTGACAGTAATGTGTTCGAGTTTCGCGTACTCAATAATCTCATCGATGATTCTTTTCCGAGTCTCCCTGATTTCGGTCTCGGCAGCGGCCAGGTCGTGGTGCAGTCTGGCGATCTCAAATTCTTGTGGAGTCACGCTGCCCTCATCGTCTGGTGCATGACGGCCTGCTTGAATGCTGGCCAAGATGCGAATTGATCCGGATTCAGGCCCAGCTCACGACCCTTGGCCTCGATGCCTGTTGAGGTCTCGAACCATTGTTTTTCGTTGACGACACCTGGGAGAATGACTTCGTGTTCGTCTTCCCAGCGCTCACCGCGGAGCCAGGTCGATGCGTGGGGGATGAACAGTCCACCGCCTTGCATCCATTGCTCAGTCTTGCAGGCAGCGTATATTGCTATGATGAGGGTCTCTGTATCGGGCCTTATTCTCTCAGTCTGCGCCCAGGCTTTCCGAGCTTCAGCTTTCCCGATCTTTCTCGGGTATGTTTTCCAGAACTTCTCGAACTCTTCCATTTGCTTACCTTTCTCTAATTTTTGACAAAGTTTCCCCAAGGGGTGGAAGCCCCGACCCAGATGTTTATTTACTGTGCTGCTCTGATTTATGAACATCCTAGTTAACCCGAAGGCAGCGATTCATTCATCGAGAGTCTTGTCCCACCACTTTCCTCTCGACTCTTCCAGTCCCTCGCTGACAGGCTGGAACCCAAGCACGGGGTGTCAATGCTGGGTGTCTTTCCTTCCGCGCCACCGATTCAGGTGCTTGCTATCGTGCGGAGTACGGTCGGTCAAGTCTCAGGATTCGCATCCTCTATGAGAACTTGATCGCCCTCTGTCTTCACGACGACGGTGGACATCAAGACGACGGCCTGCTTGCCAAATTGCTTTGACAAACGAGCTGCCTCTTGGATGGCCAGGGCCAGGGTTTCATGCTTTGCGCGAGGCGACCATTCACCACCCTCAAGGCGAACCATGTAGAACTTGGTGATGAGTGCTTTGCGTTTGGACATAAAAAAACCCCTTAGTGAAGACTTGGGCTTGACAGGCCAGCATCGGGCGCAAACCAAACGATGACATCAAGCCCTCACTAAGAGGTTCTAGGTGCTACACGGTTTGCGCCAAACGCCGGGATGTCAACTCCGACATTTCCTATGATACATCAATTTTCCAGTAGTTCAACAATGATCATCCCACCGACGTTTTCAGCCATATCTATCGTGATCGGCCTGAAGGCCCGGTCATTGAGTCCGAAGGCATCTGCCACCCCATCCAGCCCAGACTTGATCGAAGCCAGGCAGTTGTCTAGATCCCGCGGCTGTCTGGTGGGCGGCACGAAGGTCAATTTCAGCGCGTGACGGCCTTCTGGGAGTTTGATGAGGGATTGCCTGGCAATTGCCCAACAAGCCAGCCTGTAGGCTTTAGCGGCCTTTGCCTTGGCTAGGCGATGGACTCGGGCATTGGGCGACAGCTCTTTGGGTGGCCAGGGCAGGACCAGCATAATTCCCCCATAAGTTGTGGGTGATTAGAGTTGCACTATCTATTGTTCTCTGTATAATAGATCTTGTAGTGAGCAAATAGTGAACTTCAGAAAAGGAGCAGACAAATGACTTATCAAGACGCACTCAAAGATTTCTCAAAGGTTCAAGGCCTCACTTACTTTGAGTTCCGTGAGCATACAACAATCGCCGACCTCTGCTATCTCTGCCTGCATGAGTTAGACCTTCATGCAGAACAAGAGTATTGGCACACAATGGCCGACCGCAAATCTCTTCTCAAGTTCTGCCAAAAATGGGGGCCGTATGCGACAGAGAAACTTGACTATGTTGCCGAGTCTCAAAAGATATTCGATGCCGGTCGCAAGTTCAAAAAATCAGACTGCTACCTTTACGCATAAACCAACCGGGGCTTCGGTCCCTGCTCTGAGGAAAGAAAATGACAACTTATCAAGACCTTATAAATGAAGAGCGCGGAGCGTTATTAACTCGCGCTGCGCGGGAGCGAATTGGCCGTAGAGTATTGACGGCAGAGAGGCAACAAAACAAAGACTTGGCTGACGCAGCTATGTTGATTGTTGCCAGCACCCCGGAGCGGAGAAGCTCTACAGCGCAGTCAGTGTATGTGCCTCTTGATTTGATCGACCAATTGATCAGTTGCCTTGAGGCTTTGGACTACGATCCGAAAAAGTTTAGAACCCAGGCATCGGAGTCGCGTTTGTATTTTGTGAGGCAGGCACAACGAGCATACAGAGGGAGGAAACTAAAATGAACGACGACGACATCCAGGCAGCACTTCACCACCAGCAGCAGCTCGAGCAACAAGAACAAGAGGTCGCGAAAGTTTTCCACCTAAGTTATTGCGACTACATTGCCAAGCGCATTCAAGACGCAATGGATGGCCCAGACCCTCGAAACATCATCATTGGGGCCGGGTCGATCAAGTGGGACTTGGGCAAAAATGGTGAGTTCGTCAGCACCAAGAAACACCTCGCCGTGATCGACAAGAACCGTAAAGCGTACAAGATCACCGTGGAGGAAATATGACCCAAATCGGGCTTTTTGAGGGGCGGCAGAGACGAGACAAGGGGCTGGCCAAAGTCTCCCAGGGCTTTGGCTGGTGGCTCGAGCAGGCACGCTTTCTGGCCGAGAAAATCGCTCGGGAGCAGGGAAGGGTCAGTTCGGACGAGATCCACCAAATCTGCCCACTGCCAGAAGGCGCACACCACAACTTGATGGGCGCAGTGTTCAAAGACCCCCGGTTCAAACCCGTCGGGTATATGCCCAGCAACCGACCAAGCGCCCACGGGCGAATCATCCGAATCTATTGCATAAAACAATAGAATCGCTATAATAGAAGTTCAACAACCAAGAAGGAGTAGAAAATGAAGGTCTATCAAGCAATCAACAAAGTTCAGGATGCACTTTCGAAGATTGGCATTGCCAAGGACTCGAAGAACCAGGCGCAAAACTTTAACTTCCGCGGCATTGATGCGGTTTACAACGCAATATCACCGCTACTGGCCCAGCACGGTCTTTGCATTCTCCCGAGGATGCTCTCGCGCAGCTGCGAGGAACGGGTTAACGCCAAAGGCACCGCGCTCTTTTATGTGACGGTCGAGGCCGAGTTCGACCTAGTAAGCGCTGAAGATGGATCAAAGCACACTATCAAAACATTCGGTGAGGCGATGGACTCAGGCGACAAAGCCACCAACAAGGCGATGTCAGCTGCCTACAAGTACGCCTGCTTTCAATCCTTTGCAATCCCGACCGAAGGCGATAACGACGCAGACGCGCATTCGCATGAGGTCAAAGCGGCCAAGGTCTCAGAGTCGGTAATAGTTGACAACATCACAGCAATCAATGAATCGGAGAACATCGATGAACTCAAGAAAATATTCACAGTCGCCATTAGCGCAGTTCAACCTGACCGGGAAGCAGTTGCAAGAATTACGGCAGCGAAGGATCGACGCAAAGCAGAACTCCAAGCTCGACTGCCTGCTGGGGTCAGTGTTCTTGGTCAGTCTCTTCCTAGCGCTTAACTTTATTCCAGAGTTATTCCGATGATGGAATGGAAAAAACCAATCGTGAGGTAATAGAAAATGAAGCTAAGCCCTACTGAGCAGAAAGTCTTGGACTATCTGCGTGAGCCGCACACAGCCAAACAGGTCGCAGATTATCTCGGCCACCAGAGTGAGCCTTATGGCATTCTGAGGTTATTGCAGCGCCTGGACCTGGTTGACAAAATCGGGCCATACGAGAAGGCGCTCTCGACCTTTGTCGCCTCTGGCAGGCCAATGAAGCTCGAGCAGCCTTATATGGAACACAGGCCGACGGTAATGGGAGTGCAACTATGACTAAAGAAGAGATTGCCGAGCTAGTCGCAGCGCTTCCCAAGGGGCTAGACGCAGACGAGTTTATCGTCAAGCTGGTCAACTGGGCCGTAGACATCGAGCGTGACGCAATCATCAAAATTCTTGAGGCATACAAAAACCTCGATGCGTTTACTGCAAAACAGGTAACTCAGGCAACAATAGAAGTCATACAAGCAAGGGGTGAGAAATGACTAAAGATGACGTTACTCGCTTAGCCCATGAAGCGGCAGGCTTTGATGGCACAACATCTCTTGAGAGGCCAATAGTTCTATATGCGGCTATGTCCAAAGACTTTTTAGACAAGTTTGCTAATTTGGTAGCAGAGCAAGAGCGTGAACGATGCGCCAAGATTGCTTTAACTGGGACCCGTGAGCCAGTTCAGGTTGCAACACTTGAGATCTTGAGAAAAGAGCGAGAGCGTATTGCGGCAAACATTTTGGAGATTGAAAGATGAGCGACTTGAGACAAGCGGCAGAGATGGGCTTAGAGGCTTTGGAAGCAAACTTAGGCAAATGGGCAGCAAAGACTCCAGCGGTTGAAGCACTGCGTCAGGCACTTGCCGAGCCGGGATGGGTTGGTCTGACGGGTCAGGAATTGCAAGACCTTTGTGATCGCTACCATGACGATGACATCATCACGGTAGAGAACCTTGTTTTGGCAACAGAGGCTTTACTGCGAGGGAAAAACCAATGAACGACATACGGTTGTATTGGGATAAAGGGCTAAAAACGCTGAACGGATGGTGGGGTCGGTCGTTGGTGATGATATTTGTAGCGGTGCTGGCGTGTTTGTTTGGTATGGCCTGGGAAAACAAACAAATTACTGAGGATTGTCGGTTTATGGGCGTGTTCCGCGATGGGTCACAGGCTTACAACTGCAATTTAAGGGTGCGGTAATGGACAGACTAAATTGGTGGGTGGAAACGGGAATGGCTGCCGCAGCTGCCCGTGAACTAACGTGGTTTGTAATTTTGGTGTTCGTTGCGATTGGCATTGGTATATGGGCCGACATAAGGAAAGATAAATGAAACGAGTCATCAGAACTTTGGTAGAAACATATAGGCGGCGCAGACTCTTTCAGGCCCGAATCTCCAGCGCAATAGATGCAGTGCGTCGAGCAATTCAGGTGATGCTCGGCAAATAATGATTTACAATTATTGCCAAGGAGAATCATCATGGAAGAGATCAAAAAAGAGCGCTCTGGCGCAGTCACTAAAATCCGGGCCTGCTTGAACGGTGAACCACTGACTCACGCAGATCTTAGAGAGAAGCACCCCGAGCTGTCGGACGGCCAGATCAGCATGAGCCTGGCTCACCTACGCAAGAGGGGTTTGATCGAACAAGAGAAGATTGCAAGAGTCAAAGGATTCGGGCGCAAAGAGATCTGGACCTACAAACTCAAGACCGAGGCGCAGGCATGAAAAACCTCGGTGGGCGCCCAAAAGAACTCAACGATGCCATCCTCAAGAAGGCAGAAGAGTATGTGAACGGCGCTTATGCTACCGACGAGCTTGTGCCAACTATTGTCGGGCTTGCCCTCTACATCGATAAGAGAAGGCAGACGATCTATGAGTGGGCCAAGGAAAACCCTAAGTTTTCTGACATCGTAGGAAAAGTTCTCGAGAAACAAGAGAGAGGGCTGCTTAAAGGCGGTTTAATGGGCGACTACAACGCTTCAATCAGCAAGCTGATGCTGACCAAGCACGGATACTCAGACAAGGTTGAGAGCGAGATTAGCGGTCCTGGTGGCGGTCCATTGGTTTCAGAGGTGAGATTGACCATTGTTGACCCTCAACATTGAAATCCCACGCTGGGCCGTCGATGTTCTAACTAAGCCAGCTCGATATCGCGGAGCCTTCGGTGGCCGCGGATCAGGCAAATCCCACGCATTCTCTGAATACATCATCCGAAGGTGCGTAACCAATAAAACCGACGTTGTATGCGTTCGTGAGGTCCAGAAGTCTCTGAACCAGTCGGTCAAGAAGTTGCTCGAGGAAAAGATCGAGAAGCTCCAGGTCGGGCAGCTCTTCGAGATCCAGCGGGATCAAATACTGACTCCCCGGGGTGGGAGAATCATCTTCCAAGGGATGCAGAACCACACAGCCGACTCAATCAAGTCTTTGGAAGGCTACGATATTGCCTGGGTGGAAGAGGCCCAGTCGCTCTCACAGCGCAGCCTGGACCTATTGAGACCTACGATCAGAAAGCCTGGCTCCGAGCTGCTCTTCACTTGGAACCCACGTTATGAGTCCGATCCAGTAGATCACCTATTGCGAGGGCCAAACCCGCCGCCTGATGCCTTGGTGGTCGAAGTCAACTATGAGGGCAATCCCTGGTTTCCGACGGTCCTTAAGGCCGAGATGGAGTACGACCGCGGCAGGGACATGGACAAGTATCTCCATGTCTGGAAGGGATCGTATGTCACCAACTCCCAGACGAGAGTCTTTAAGAACTGGAAAGTCGAGGAATTTGAGGCTCCGAAGGACGCGATCCACCGCCTGGGCGCTGACTGGGGCTTTGCCATAGATCCGACAGTCTTGGCACGCTGCCACATTGTTGGCCGCACCCTGTTCGTTGATTACGAGGCTTATATGGTCGGCTGCGAGATCACCGACACGCCTGCGCTGTTCTTTTCGGTCCCAGAATCGGAGAAGTGGCCAATCGTTGCAGACTCAAGCAGGCCAGAGACAATCTCTTATATGAGAGCCAATGGATTCCCAAAGATAATGAGCGCGGTCAAAGGGGCCAACTCAGTCGAGGAAGGTGTCGAGTGGCTCAAGTCTTATGACATCGTCGTGCATCCGCGGTGCATTCATACAATCGACGAGCTGACGCTTTACTCTTACAAGCAAGACCCGTTGACAGGGAAGATTCTTCCAAGACTCGAGGATCGAGAGAATCACGTTATCGATGCTTTGAGATACGCCTGCGAAGGTGTCAGACGCGCCGCAAAACCAGCCGCCGCCGTACTCAAGCCGTTGCCTGTCAAGAATAATTGGTAGACAATTCAAAAAACGTAAGGAGCTGAAATGGCCCGATTAACTAACGACCAGCGCATGGCGAATATTCACGCCGAAGCGATGGCCGAGTTCGACAGAATCCAAGAGGCAGTTCGAGACGAACGCCTTCAATGCCTGCAAGACCGTCGATTCTATTCAATCTGTGGCGCTCAGTGGGAAGGCCCACTCCGAGAGCAGTACGAGAACAAACCGAAGTTCGAGGTCAACAAGATTATGTTGGCCGTGACTCGCATCATCAACGAATACCGCAACAATAGAATCACCGTCGATTATGTTCCCCGCGACGGTCGGCCCGAATCAAAAATCGCTGACACTTGCGACAAGCTTTACCGCGCAGACGAGATGGACTCGAGCGCCGAGGAAGCATACGACAACGGATTTGAGGAAGCGGTCGGTGGTGGATTTGGAGCCTGGCGCCTTCGGACGGTCTACGAAGATGAAGAGGACGACGAGAACGAAAAGCAGCGCATCATCATCGAGCCAATCTTCGATGCCGACAGCTCAGTCTTTTTCGATCTAAACGCCAAGCGTCAGGACAAGGCCGATGCCCGTCGATGCTTTGTGCTGACAGCGCTGACTCGAGAATCTTATAAAGAGCAATATGGAGACGATCCAGCGACCTGGCCGAAAGAGATCCACCAATACGAGTTCGACTGGGCCACGCCCGACGTTGTTTACATCGCCGAGTATTACAAGGTTGAGGATGTCAACACCACGGTGCGGATATTCCAGAACATCTCTGGCGAAGAGGAGCGCTACACAAGCGACGAGCTAGATGATGAGAAGCTCGAAGAGTTTGCGGCCATTGGAACAATCGAGGTTCGCCAGAAGCGGGTCAAGAAGAGAAGGGTCCACAAATACCTGATGTCTGGTGGCCGCATCCTAGACGACCTTGGATACATCGCAGGCAAGGACATTCCCATCGTCCCGGTCTACGGTAAGAGATGGTTTATCGACAACATCGAGCGCATGATGGGCCACGTTCGTCTCGCAAAAGACGCGCAACGTCTCAAGAATATGCAACTCTCCAAGCTCGGTGAGATCAGTGCTTACTCGAGCATTGAGAAACCGATTATGACTCCCGAACAGGTCGCTGGCCATCAGATCATGTGGTCAGAAGATAACCTTCGGAATTACCCTTACTTGTTAATTAACCCGGTGACAGGCGCAGACGGTTCTTCGCAAATCTCTGGGCCAGTCGCTTATACCCGGTCGGCTGCGATCCCACCATCTCTTGCCGCGCTTCTCCAGGTTACCGAGCAAGACATTCAGGACATTCTCGGCAATGCTGGCCAACAAGATCAAATCGTTAGCAATATATCTGGCAAGGCTGTGGAGCTTATCCAGCAGCGAATGGATATGCAGACCTTCATCTATATGTCGAACATGGCCAAGGCCGTTCGCCGTTCTGGAGAAATATGGCTCTCGATGGCCAAGGATGTCTACGTTGAAGAAGGCCGTCGGATGAAGGGTGTTGGCCTGGCTGGCGAGATGGAAAGCCTCGAGCTGATGAAGCCAACGATCTCCCCTGCTGGCGAGATGGAGCTGGAAAACGACCTTTCGACTGCCGACCTCGATGTCATTGTAGACGTTGGACCGTCTTCCTCGAGTAAGCGCCAGGCGGTGGTCCGATCTATTCTTGGAATGATGCAGATCACTCAAGACCCAGAGACGCTTCAAGTCCTTGGTGCAATGGCGATGATGAACATGGAAGGCGAGGGCATTGCAGAGGTTCGAGATTACTTCCGACAGAAGTTGATCCGCATGGGCGTGGTCAAACCGACACAGGAAGAAGCAGAGGCACTGGCCGCGGAGATGGCGGCGCAGCAGGCGCAGGGCGATCCGAATGCAATCTTCTTGCAGGCCGCAGCCGAAGAGGCGATTGCCAAGGCAGCGAAAGCTCGAGCTGACGTTATCAACACTCTGGCCGATGCAGACTACAAAGCAGCAGGCACAGCAGAGCGCAATGCCAAGACAATCGAAACATTGGCCAAGGTCGATGAAGATGATCAGCGCCTGGCGATTGACTCAGCAAAAGGCATTCAGGAGATTTTAGGGGGAAGGCCAATTGGCTGATCCACGGATGAAGGAGCTGGCGTATCAGGCTCTGCTGATGGAGTTCCAGAACCCTTTGATTGGGTTCGAGGGGATTGAACCGCAGAGACCGCCAGACATCCCGAACCCCAAAGAAAGATTCCAAGCGTCTGTCCCGACAATTACCCCGTTTGAACCCACCATGCGGCAGCGCCTAAGTTCAGGAGCGCAGAGAGGGCTGGAGTTCTTTGGCATGAGACGACCACAGGCAAGGAGCGTCTCCCAAGCGATCTTCGGTGGCCCATCGTCACCGTTGCCAGCCGATCTTGGGATTGCCGATGTCGTGCCATTCCTTGGAACGACGCTACAGACGGAAGAGGCCGCAGGATCTCTTAAACGGGCTGGACAGCTTGCCGGGCAGGGTGAGTATGGTCAGGCAGCGCTAGAGGCTGGTGTAGGCGTTTTGGGGCTTATACCTGGCGCGGTAGGAACAGTCCAGGCAGCGAGGCCGATTGTAAGGCAGATGAGGGAAACACCGCCAGTCGGGGCGATTACCCCGATTCAGATGGCAAGGGAAATGGCTCCGAAATCGCCGATTGGGTTTTACTCTGCAGTTGAAGAGACTGTTATTAACCTTCCGCAGGCCAAAGGAACGGGCGATCAGTTCTTGGCGCAAATAGAAAAAACCGCCGGGGTCAAACCCGAAGAAATCAAATGGACAGGATTGGACGATTTTCTCAAGGGCAAAAAGTCCGTAACCAAACAAGAGGTTCAGAACTATCTTGCGGCTAACCGTGTGAACTTACAGGAAGTGCGGCTGGGCGAACAAAATATAGAAGGAGCATTAGCCAAATTAGAACAAAATATTCGCGTTAAGTTTGCAAACCAACCAGACAATGTAATTTCTGATGAGGCTGGCGGTATTCTTATTACTAATTCACAAGAAAGACAAGCCGCAATTAACCAGATAGTTCAAAATCAACGAGAGTATTTTCGGGCTAATTTGCCAGATTTAATGGAAGTGACCGGAGAAACCTCTTTGTCTCCTAATCTTTATCCAAAATATTCATCTTTTGTGTTGCCCGGTGGA
>Ga0172373_10006608_pt1 | contig 15363 bp, 9 predicted proteins | sample Lak10m_2_FD_114546 | JGI IMG/M metagenome (GOLD analysis project Ga0172373, IMG submission 114546) | Freshwater microbial communities from Kabuno Bay, South-Kivu, Congo - kab_092012_10m | ecosystem: Environmental > Aquatic > Freshwater > Lake | place: Democratic Republic of the Congo: South-Kivu...
AACCGTATCGCACAAACATATCAACACTATCCATCATTCCGATGGGTACAGCTATACGAAAGGATTAGGCGCTATCCCTCCCCGCACCTAAAGGTGGGGGTATCTCGCGCCGTTTTTTGATGAATGAATTGATGATTGGTGTGCAAACTGCTCGTATCCCTTCTGTGGATTGGAGTTGGTTGCCCATCATTGAACTTACTGACGAGGAGCGCACAATTGCTGACCTTCTGAATCAGAGCTTTGGACGTGGCGAATCAGCATGTATTGCTCTGGCAAAGTCCCGACATTGACCGATGATCGTGATGCTCGCCGCGCTGCACGGGAAGCTGGTCTCGTTGTATCAGGCACACTCGGCGCATTGATGAATCTGGTACGAGGGGGTGCATTATCACTTGCTGAAGCCGATGAATTCCTAGTGACTATGAAGCGGAACAGCTATCGCTGCCCTCTCAACTCGCTTTCAGAGTTGGGCAATAGCTAACCTGAGCTTCGGATAAACGCAATGCTTCACTCGCGCTAGTCTGCAATGTCGCTCATTATTGCCATCGGTGGTAAGCACAAACACCACCTCCCCCTAATGGAAATGCGGGATGGCATGTGAAACCGACTCTCCCTGCGCTACAATCGTTTTGTCTATACCTCAAACAAGCGGAGAATTGACAAAAGCACCATGCCACGCGCCCTTCTAAGCGTCCACGACAAATCAAATCTCGTAAGTTTCGCTACCACTCTTGTCGAAATGGGATGGGACTTGGTCGCCAGCGGCGGCACCGAGAGCGTTCTACAAAGTGCAGGGCTGCCCGTCACACCCGTTGAACAGCTAACGGGCGTTGCGGAAATGCTAGGGGGGCGGGTCAAAACCCTGCATCCAGCCATTCATGCCGGCATCCTCGCTCGTGACCGTGACGAAGATACCGAAAGCCTGCGGCAACATGGCTACGCGCCTATCAACATGGTCGTCTGCAACCTGTACCCCTTCCAGCAAACCGTCGCCCAACCGGGTATCACCCTTCAAGATGCGATTGAACAAATTGACATCGGCGGCGTCACCCTCCTGCGGGCCGCAGCCAAAAACTTCTTTCACGTCGCCGTGCTGTGCGATGTGACCGACTACGCCAAAGTCGCGGCAGAATTAAAAGCCGCCGGCAGCATTGAACTGGCAACGCGCCGCAAACTGGCCGTCAAAGCGTTCGCCCTCACCCGCGACTACGATACGACTATCCATGCCTATCTGTCGCAGGACACCGTGCCCAGTTTGATCGGCACCGAACTCCCGCAGCACCTTTCGCTAGGGCTTCAACAACTCGACACACTGCGTTACGGCGAGAATCCGCACCAGTCCGCCGCCTATTACAGCCGCGTCGTCAAATCTGGCCCATTGGGCGGCACGCTGATGGGGGGCAAACAACTTTCCTACAACAACATCCTCGACCTCGATGCAGCATGGCGGGCGGTCAGCAGTTTTAACGAACCCACAGCGGTCATCGTCAAACACTTGAATCCCATTGGCATCGCCACCGCCCCTACCCTCGCCGAAGCCTATACCAAAGCCCTCGCATCGGACGCTGTATCGGCTTTTGGTGGCGTGCTGGCAGTCAACCGCGTTGTGGATGAAGAGCTTGTATCCGCCCTCGGATCATTGTTCATCGAAGCCATTGCAGCCCCGGCCTTCGCCCCCATCGCACAAGAAACCCTGCTCGCCAATCGTAAAAACTGCCGCCTGCTTCAAATCCCGCAGTTCTATATGGGGGGCGATCTGGATATTCGTAGCGTTCAGGGCGGTATGCTGGTACAAAGCAGCGATGTGGGCGACCCCGAAGGCACGAAGCTGACCACCGTCACCGAACGCGCACCCACATCTGCCGAAATGATCGCCTTGCAATTCGCGTGGAAAGCCGTCCAACATGTAAAATCCAACGCGATTGTGATTACGACTGCCGATGCGACTGTCGGCATTGGCGGCGGTCTTCCCAGCCGGGTAGACGCGGCAAATCTGGCTGTAACCAAAGCGGGCGATCGTTCACGCGGCGCAGTCATGGCCTCAGACGCCTTTTTCCCATTTGCCGATGGCGTAGAAGTGGCAGTACGCGCAGGGATAACCGCCATCATCCAACCGGGAGGCTCCATCCGCGATAAAGAAGCCATCGAAGCCGCAAACCGTGCCAATATCGCTATGGTGTTCACGGGAATACGGCACTTCCGCCACTAGATTTCAGGCTTGATCGTATAGGTTGCTTTTTGCTATAATTCGCGGGTAGCGCCACCTTAGCTCAATGGCAGAGCAAACGCTTCGTAAGCGTTAGGTTGTGGGTTCAAGTCCCACAGGTGGCTTCCCAATGCCCGCAAACAGTTGTTGCGGGCATTTCGTTTTCTATTCCCGGAGTGGTGCGCCCATGAAAACCTCTCAACGTCCCGTGACAATCGCCGTTGTTGGCGGTACTGGCGCCGGCAAAACGACCATATCACGCGCAATTCTCGACCGGGTAGGCAGTCATCACATTGCCTACATCCCCCACGACGCTTACTACAAAGACCTTCAGGACATCCCCCTGACGAGCGACAACATCCGCAACTTCGATCATTTGGATGCACTCGATAATGATCTAATGACCGAACACATCAAACTGTTGCAGACATGGCAACCAGCGGATATTCCCACCTACGATTTCGCCAAGTATTGCCGTCTGCCAGATACGCGCCGCGTAGACCCGCAGCCCATTATCCTGATTGAAGGCATCCTCACCCTCGCCAAACCCCGTCTGCGAAGCCTGTGCGACATCAAAATTTTCGTGGATATTGATGCCGACATCCGCCTGATACGACGGATGCAGCGCGACATTCAGGAACGCGGACGCACCGTAGACTCGGTCATCAACCAGTACCTGACCACCGTCCGCCCCATGCACCTGCAATTCGTGGAACCGAGCCGTCGGTATGCCGATGTGATTGTCCCCGAAGGCGGCTACAACACCGTTGCGATTGATATGGTGGCGGATCGTATCCAGAGCATGTTACACGCGCATTTAGGCGAACCCCCGGATTCCCTATAATCCTTAATTCTTACAGGTTGCCTCAAAAGTCTATGGGAGTATAATTCTAAAAATAGCATCACAGCCGATCATTAATCCACATCCAATAGAAAGTACACGCTTGTGAACACCCCTTCGCTCGGCATTTTGCATTTCATCCCAGACCCCCTTTTCATCTTTGATGCAGAACAAACCGTGTTGTTCATGAACCGTGCCGCCGAAGTCTTGCTCAATATCACTTCAGACAGCGCACAGGGAAAATCGGCACAAGCACTGCTTCCACCTGAACTCACCGGCCTGTGGAACAAAAAAGATGACGACAAACCCATAGAATGGTCATCCGACGAGCGTTTCTTCAAGCCCGAACTCAACCGCATGACCACCGAAGATGGTACAGAGTCAACGATTCTCTATCTGCGCGACATCACCCGCCTGAAGAAAATCGCCCGCAACCAGAACGAATTCACGCGCATCGTTTCCCACGATTTGCGTTCGCCTTTGACTTCGATACAGGGTTTCGCCAGCATGTTAGAATCCGACATGGTAGGCACGCTGAACGAGAAACAGAAACACTTCGTCAGCAAAATCCTGTCGGGTGTGGGGCAATTGAACACGCTCGTGGATAACATTCAGGATGCCGGACGTTACGATCCAGAATCCGGCTTCTACGAACTCAGCCGTTCGCACTGCGACCTGACCGAGATGATCCGCCGGATTGTCGAAAACCATCTCCTGCCCGCCGATAAGATTCTCGCCATCAAAGTCACCAGTGGAACCGACATCCCGATCATCAGCGCCGACGCCATCATGCTCGAACGTGCGATCATCAACCTTGTGGACAACGCCATCAAGTACACCCCCTCCGGTGGCGAAGTCGAAGTCGGCGCGAAGCGCGTAGCGGACGCCCTGCATATCACCGTGCGCGATACCGGTTCAGGAATCGCTCCCGAAGATCAGGAGCGAATCTTTGAGCGCCATGTGCGTCTCGTCCGGCAAGAACACAAAAAAGTCAAAGGCAGCGGGTTGGGGTTGTTCATCGTCCGCAGCGTCGCACGGCGGCATGGGGGCGAGGCGTGGGTCACCAGTACCCTCGGCAACGGCAGCACTTTCACCCTTAGTCTGCCCCTCAAAGGCGACAACTTGGTTGTATCTACCTGACGGGAAACCGCCATGCCCATCCACGTATTATCAGAAGAAGTTGTCTCGCAGATTGCTGCGGGGGAAGTCGTTGAACGTCCAGCATCCGTTGTGAAAGAGCTGGTCGAAAACGCAATTGATGCGGGCGCGAGTCACATTCGCGTCGAAATCACGGGGGGCGGCAGAACGCGCATCCGCATTAGCGACGACGGTTCCGGCATTCCTTCCGACGAAGTGGAACTCGCCTTTTTGCGCCACGCTACCAGCAAACTTCAGACCGCTAACGATCTGAGCCACATTGTCACGCTCGGCTTTCGCGGGGAAGCCCTTGCCAGTATTGCCTCGGTCAGTCACCTTTCGATCACCACGCGGATAGCGGAAGAAACAGCAGGAACCCAGTTGCAGATTAGCGGGGGTGCGCTGATTCGCCGTCAAAGCGTGGGCGCACCCGCCGGCACAGTCATCACCGTCGAAAATCTGTTTTTTAACACACCGGCACGCCTCAAGTTCCTCAAAAAAGAAAATACCGAAAAACGCCAGATTGCGTTGATCGTCACCCGCTACGCAATGGCTTACCCGCACGTCCGTTTTGTGCTGGAACAGGATGACCGCGAAGTCTTTCGCTCCACAGGCAGCGGACAGTTAGCCGATGTGCTGGTGTCTGCGTTGGGACTGGACACCTTCAAAAATATGGTGGAAATCGAAGGGGGTGAAAGCGAACGCGAAAGCCGCCGCGATATACGGGTTTCTGGCTACAGTTCAGTACCCAACCACCACCGCGCCGACCGCAATCAAATCACGCTGTTCATCAACGGGCGCTGGATTCAGGATACGCGCCTCGCCTATGCCGTCACGCAGGCTTACCACACCTTCCTGATGACAGGCCGCTACCCCATCGCCGTGCTCATGATTCAGCTTCCGCCGGAAGAAGTGGATGTCAACGTCCACCCCACCAAAGCCGAAGTGCGCTTCCGCGATCAGGATTCGCTGTTCGTCGCCGTCCAGAAAGCCGTTCGACGGGCGCTCGTGGATCTCGCGCAAACACCCGCCATGCGTGGACGGGTAGATGGGCTGCCTTGGGGATCACAAGATAACAGCGCATGGGAGCAGAACCACGCCTCTCAGCTTGATCTCTCACTGGAATTGCAAGGCAGCGGTCAGCACACCCGTACCTCGCTTTATCGAGAGCCACAACCGCCACTCGCCCCTACCGACATCCCCGATGGGCCGGGCGCTCCCCTCAAACCGCGCACGCTGCCCATCCTGCGGGTAGTCGGTCAAATTGGCGCCACCTACATCGTCGCCGAAGGCCCCGCAGGTTTGTATCTAATTGACCAGCACGCCGCCCATGAGCGCATTCTCTACGAACAATTCATGGAAGCCCATGCCCGTCAAGCGCCTGCCTCCCAGTACGCGCTCACCGCCCAGACCATACACTTGCCGCCCGCCGAATCCGCGTTGCTCACCGAAAATATGGAAACCCTCGCCCATATCGGTTTCGACATCGAACCGTTTGGGCCAAACACGTTCATTATCCGCGCCGTTCCCGCCCTGCTTGCCAATCAGTCCCCGCAGGATGTCCTCAACGCCATCTTGAGCGATCTGGAAGCAGGTGCAAAGCCCGGACAGGCCGCCATCGAAGACAAAATCGTGACCCGTGTTTGTAAGCAGGCGGCAATCAAAGCGGGGCAAATTTTGAGTGTGGACGAAATGCAATCGCTCATCCGGCAGCTTGAGCGCTGTCAGTCCCCGCAAACCTGCCCGCATGGGCGACCAACCATGCTGCACATGACCAGCGATCAGCTTGCCCGTGAGTTTGGTCGGCTCGGATAAGTCCGGGGTGCGGTCGTCGCGCCTTAACGACTAGCCCATGTGAACGTGCGAATTTCAGGATTCCCGCCCACCTGCCGGTAAATCCCCTGTTCGTTCTTCGTCACCACGCGCACTGTCCAGTTCATCACATGCGGTTGTCCATCAGTCGGGATCAAACTGTCAGGCAGTTGGAACGAAGTATTCTGGGTAATGCCCCGGAATACGTGCGAAGTGACCGTATCGGTCACTTCCACCAGATAAAACTCGGTTGACAGCAGCACGCCCACGCTCACCCATTGCAGCGTGAACACCCCCGCCGGGGCGCTGGCACTTTGCGGGGGGAACACCAGCAGCGGCGGCGCATAAGTAGGCGTCGCGGTCGGCGTTTCGTTGCCCGAAGGTGTCGGGGAGAGCGTCGGTGTCGGCGTGGGAGCTGGCAGGTTGATACTCTGCCCCACCACCAGCGGCACATTGCAGCCCGGCCCACCGCCGGGAAACTCAAAGTTGCACGAGAAAAAATCCAAATCGGGATTCAGTACCGCGATTTGCTCAAGTGTCACGTTGTTTTCCTGCGCGATGCCGATGATGGTATCGTTCGGTTGCACCACATACTGATTGATGGTCGTGTTAGCTGGCAGCACCACATTCGGCGTTGAAGCCGCCATCGTCGCCTGATCCGCCGCTGCCGTCGCTTCATTCTGCGGGGGCGGCATGGGTGTCTGGCGCGGAATGATAATCACCGCACCCGGCGGCGGTAGAATATCCGCGTTCGGGATGTTGTCATTCAGTGCCACAATCTGATCAATAATCCCACCCGCCCCTACCGACAAATCGGTGTAGCCATATAGCTGCACGATGTAGCCCAACGTCTCGCCCTCTTTCAGGGTGTGTTCATACGGGCCGGGCGTTTCGGTCACAGTCGGGGTCAACGTGGGGGGCGCAGGTGTCGCGGTCGGCGTAGGGCTTTCGAGGACAACCTGTGGTGCAGGTGTCAGGGTCGCTGCTGCGGTCGGGCTGACCGTCGGCGCGAGTGTCAGGCTGGCTGTGGGCAGAATTTGCACAGTCGGCGTGGCATCTTTCGGAGCAATATTAAAATCACATGCACTCAGACAGACCAGCAGTCCAAACAATCCGGCTGCGAGTTCGCGTTTGTTCACGACTGCCCCTCTCGTCCTTGCCACGTAAAACGTCGAGTCTCGGTCACATAATAGGGCGCTTCAGGATGGGCGGTATCAATGACCGCAATCTCCCACTCATAATCGTGGCGAGCGCCATCTGCCGCCTGCCACTCTGGCGGCAGAATAAACGAAAGTTCCTGCGTGGTCGCGCTGTAGCTCAGGTTAGCCGTCGTATCCCGCGCCGTCACCAGATAGGCTTGTCCGGCTGAAATCGAACCGGTTGCCACCCATCGCAGCGTCACAATAGCATCTGCCGAAAAGAACGCCCTGTCGCTTGGCATCAATGCCGTCGGCGCGTTGAATGTGGCGGTAGCCGTTGGCGTGGGGGTTTCGCTCCCCGAAGGAGACGGCTGAATGGTTGGCGTGGCCGTCGGAGCAGGCACCCGTACCAGTTGCCCTTCCGAAAGGTTAACCACACAGTTCGCACCGCCCGAACCTAACCCGAAATCGCATTGGGAGAATGTAATCTCTGGATTCAGTTCCGAAAGAATACGCAAGTTCGCCCCGTAGCTAAACGCGATCTGGATGATATTCTCGTCATGCGCCACAGAATGCCACATCACGCCCGGTTGAAGCGTCTCGGTAGGCACAATCGCCACCATCCGCCCGCCCGCATCCACCACCAGCGTCACCGAACCGCCGCTGTCAGACGACGCAACCGGGGTTTCCGCTGTAACATTCGGATCAACCGTTGGCGTCGGCCATGGGACTTCAATATTCTGCCCCAACTGAATCATCGAGGCATCGCTCAAATTGTTCAGGTCCAGCACTGCCGGAATCACATCCAAACTGCTATGACCACACCGCATCACCACCGAAATCAAGCTGTCGCCCGCCAGCACCGGTTGAATGCACGGGCCGAGTGTGGGCGAAGCCGAAGCCGTCAGCGTCACCGTGGGCGTGGGCGGCCCTTGCGTCACCGTCGCCAAAAACAACGTTGGGCGCGGTGTACTCGTCATCATTGTGTGAGTCGCCAGCACCGTTGGCGTGATGCTCATCGGCGTCGCCGTTCCCCGCACTAAATTCAGCACTTGAACGCCTGACCACAACAAGCCGACCACACACGCCAGCGCCACCAGCGTGAGGATCGCACCAACGATAACCGTCCCACCCCGCCACCGGAGTTGTCCTTCGGCAAGGTCGGTTTCACCATACACATGATCGTAATTCGCAGCATTTCGGGAATCCGCATCATCATCAGCCACCCGCTGCACCTGAGCAAGCGCCATCCCGCAGGTTCGGCACACCGCTGCGTTCTGATGATTGGGAGTCTCGCAGATCGGGCAGATTTTATACGAATGTGCCAATCAGAGAGCCTCGCTACTCACAGCCAATCCGTTCGGATGACATTATACTTGGGCATGATAACGCTTGACGAGACTTAGCCAGCCACCAAGCGCCCCTGTGGATACACCAGCGTCTCGTGTATCTGTGAATTTGCCGGAACAACCGACTGCGCCAGCACAACGGTATGGCTGAGTTGGGCATGATGCCCCACACTGCACCCCGCCTCCAGATACACTCGTGGGCCGATTTTCGCCCCCTGCCCGATGCTCACACGGGGGTCAATCCGCACCGGCGGGACAATCTGCACACTGGAGGCCAAATCCGTCAGAATGTGGGTATCCACGCCTTCATCCATCAGTAGCTTGTTGACAGCCAGCAAGTCGAGATCGGATTGCACTTGCAGCATCCAGCTGGTTTCCGCAGCCGTCACCGTCCCCCCCGACCGGATGTAGCGTACAAAAATATCGCTCAGATGATTTGACAGCACACCCGTTTTCACGGTTGCGTTTGCCAGATAATCCACCATGCCTTGCCCGAACACCGCCAGATTAGCGACATGCAACGCACCCGTCGGCGCAATTAGCGCATCTTCAAAAATCGCCCCGTTCGCCCACCACCGCTGCGCTCCCGCGTCCGGCGTCCGGTTGAGCAGCACCGGCGCAACCGTGAGTACCGCCTGTACCCCTTCACCTTCCGCCTGCCGCAACAATCGCTCAGGATGATTCGGATGCACGAATGTATCGTACCCGCATAGCAGAAACGGTTCGGGATGACGGTGGCATAGTTCGCTCAGGGTGCGTGTCAGGCTTTCGTGATGCTCCAGCACCACAAACTCCACCGACACATTCGGCATCCAGCTTGCAGTCAAGTACGAGGCCACCGACCCCGCGCTCACATCGAGGATGACCACATAACGCCGGATACCCGCCCGGTACAAACGCTCCATTGCGCGTACCACCAGCGGTTTTCCCAGCGCAGGCAGCAGCGGGAATGCGTGCGAAGTCAAAGCAGTCTGATGATACGGGTTATTCAGAGCCACCACGACTGCCAGTTCAATCACGCTGCAACCCCCTGCGAACAACACAAACGGCGAAGGTTGAGTATACCATGCTGGTTCGGGCGGCTTTAGAAACCGGGCAGCGTCACGGGTGACGATAGCCATCCGGTTTCCATACGCCGTCCTGTCGCCTCCCACGAGCGTACACCACTGTTTGAATCCGCCGCTTCCACATTACACGCGCCCACCGCACACGCCCATCGCAGCGCATCCTGCGGCGGCAGTCCGTGAATCAGTGCGGTCAAGAAGCCTGCATAAGCCGAATCCCCGGCGCCAGTCGTTCCCACCACGTCTACCTGAAACGCAGGCGACCACAACTCCACCGCCCCCCACGCTGCCGCATCCAGCCTCAAGCGGGTGAGCGCCTCGAAACGGTTGGCGGGAGCCGTTTTCACATACATCCCCATCTCGCCCAATTTGAAGCCCACAATCGCCGGCCCGTGCGCCAGCAGTTCATCCGCCAGCGCCGACAGATACGCCCGGTCAACATGGTCAGCCGCATCGGGCGACCAGCGATCAAAATCCGTCCGTCGCAGCATAAACAGAATTTCTTCGAGGCTGGGGATGAACACATCCACATAGGGCAGCGTTGCGCCGAGAATCGCCTGCCAGTCAGCGCGACCAACCGCAGCGTTCGGGTCGGGCATGGCGGTATCCAGCGAAGTGACCGCGCCGACGGTTTTTGCCTGCCGGAAGATGGCGCTCAACTGCTCACCCTGATTTTCAACCAAGCGCGGCAACAGCGGCGGATACCCCAGATGAAATATCCGGGTACGTGCCACCAGATCAAAATCCACATTGTCGGAGCCGAATGTCCGGTTCGTACCCGTGCAGTGCAAGAACGTCCGGTCGGCCTGTTCCGGTGACAGCACAACCGTGCTGGAACTGGCTTCCCCGGCTAAAGGAGTCACAAATTCGGCAAGCTGTGAATCCCGATTGCTCAAGTAATTTAGAATCAGTTGACCGATCAAATCGCCGCCCACCGTCGCCAGCAACCGCACGTTCACACCCAGTCGGTGCAACGCCAGACCGGTATTGGATACCGCGCCGCCTGTCGAAACATGAATAGGTTCCGTCTCAACAAGGCGTCCCGGTGTGGACATCTCCTTCAGGCTCACATGCCCCATGCCGGGAATCAAATCGAGGCACAAATGCCCACTCACGACCACATCAAACAAATCAGCCATACCACAAATCCTTGCGGAGATACGAAAAATGATTTTGCACACAGGGGCGCTCTCGATGAACGCCCCTGCATTTTCCGATAAACGTGGACTACTGCGGCAGCACGAACACCGCCGCCGTGCGTCCCGGAATGGTAAATGTGCCGCTGCTGGCATCAAAGGCCGCGCCGCGCACCACCGCATCATACGAGTCCGCCAGCACCGGATGCAGCGCCAACCCCTGCCCGACCAGTTCCGCGTTGGTGAACGTCACCGCGTCAGTATTGGCGTTGAACAGCACCACGATCCGCGTATAGTTCGCGTCGAGGTCAGTCAGATCGCCTGCGTCCTCCAGCGTCATCACAATCAGCCCCGGAATCTGATCCGGGCCGACATTCTGGAACGTCAACCGATCCTGAATATCCTGCGCCGTCGACAACCGGAACAGCGGCGAACCCTGCCGGATTTGCAGCATTTCGCGGAAGTTCATCCGTGCGCTTTCAATATCGGCGGGCGTGGGCATCAGCGCCGGATTCGCCAGCATCGGCTGGAGTTCTTGCCAGCGATCGCCATTCTTGTCCTGAATCGGCAGCCCCACCCCGAAGTTATTCGACTGGTAGGTAAAGTCCAACTTATTGAACCAATCCCCCGAATTGTAGCTGTCCCGATCCATTGATTTCGAGCGCAGCAAATCGTCGCCTGCATGGAAGAACGGCACGCCCTGACTGAGCATGACGATGTTCAGCGCGAGGTTGTTCATCCGCACCAGTTCCGCCACTGTCGCGCCCGGAATCTGCTTGTAAACCGTGATGTCCCAGATCGTCTCGTTGTCGTGCTTGGAAACATACACAATCTGTTCCTGCGGGTCGAGCGTGTAGCCCGTCGGCTGCTGATCGCCGCTATACAGCACATCCGCGCCCGTGACGGTATTCCCGTCCGCGCCGATGAACGAATAGTCGCGCAGGCCACCCGCCAGCCCGATTCGGATTTGATCGCTGAACAGCAGCAACCGCGCCGCCTGTTCTTCTGCCGTGCCGCCCGTCAGCCCATTTGGATTAACCGACAGCCCATTGGCGAAACCCTGATAAGCGCGATCACCGAACGGCGTACCGCCACGCACAGCATCGCGCAACCGGTCATTGAACGTCCCGATGCCCACGCCGCCCATATTCAACTGGGTAGCATTGACGCCGCGTGCATTGTCCTTCACCTCGCCAAAGTTCCAGCCCTCGCCGTACAGGTAGATCGCCTTGCCATCCACGCCGTCCTTTTCCAGCGTGAGCGCATCCAGTGCCGCCCGCACATGCTCCATGTTCGACCGCATGTGATGACCCATCAGGTCAAAGCGGAAAGCGTCTATCTTGTAAGCTTTCGCCCACGTCACCAGCGAATCGATCATCAGCTTTTCCATCATGCGGTGTTCGGTCGCCGTATTCGCACAACAAGTGCTGGTTTCCACCGCGCCCTTGTTGTTCAAGCGGTGGTAGTACCCCGGCACAATCTGGTCGAGTACCGACTTTTCGCTCTCACCGCTGGCATTGGTGTGGTTATAGACCACATCCATCACCACCCGCAGCCCAACCTGATTGAGCGCCGCCACCATCTGGCGGAATTCCACAATGCGCGTCACGCCGTCCGGGTTGGTCGAATAGCTGCCTTCCGGTGTGGTGTAATGATACGGATCGTAGCCCCAGTTGAAGCCGTCCGCATCGCGCACCGCATTCACCGCCGCCTGCTGCTCCTCCGAGTCCGACGGGAAAGTTGCCAGCACTGTCGGGTCAGGATTTTGCTGTTCAGCCTTCACCTCGTTAATCGTCGCCATATCGAACACCGGCAACAAATGCAGGTAAGTCAGGCCGGACTGTGCCAGCCCTGCTAGATGTTGCATCCCGTTACTTTCGGGAACCGTAAACGCCATAAACGTGCCGCGATATTCCTCTGGCACGCTGGCATCGTTCATGCTGAAATCACGCACATGCAGTTCGTAGATCACCGTATCTTCCGCCGCACTCACTGGCGGCTTCGCCAGATCGCTCCACCCTTCCGGCAGCAGGTCGGCATCTTCCAGCCGCACAATCTGGCTGCGCAGGCTGTTGGTGGACAGACTCAGCGAATACGGGTCAGTCACGCGGTTGGTCACAATCTCCTGAACCGAAGGCGCATACACCTTCACTTCGTACAGGTAGAACTTGCGCGACCACGACGCATCCCCTTCTGCGCTCCACACGCCCGTTTCGCGGTCGTATGCCATCGTCACCATCTTCGCCTTCGTATCCGGCTGGGAGTCGTCAAACAGCATCAGGCGAACGCGCTGCGCGGTGGGTGCCCACACCCGCAGGGTCGGCACATCCCCCTCAAACGTCACGCCTAGTTCGCCGTCATACACGAACAGATCATCCAGAGCGCCCGGAATTTGCAGCCCTGTCCCATCAATGGCCTTGCCATCCGCACCGAACGCCGCCACACCAATCTGGCTGCGGGCAATCCCGCGCACCACTTCCATTGCGGATTCAGGCAGCTTCAGCGCGGCATAGCCTTCCAACTGCGGGAACTGCGCCAGAATATCCGCGCTCAATCCAGCCGGATCGAGCGTCAAATCCACCGACTGCCCACCGCTGAATCCAGTTGAGCCACCCTTCATACCGCCTTCTGCCGAATAGAACAGCTTGAAGGTCGTGCCTTCGGCCACATCTCCCACATCCCACGCCACCGTGTCACGGTTCACCCACTGGGCTTTCTGCTTGCTCAAATCAGGAGTCGCCGCCTTAGCCATCACCGGCATCGTTCCCGTTCCCACCAGCAGCAGGTTGGTCGCCGCGTTGTAAACGAACGCCACCGGAGTCCCATCGGCAGGCACGTTGAACGGGATGTTTGCCCCGCCTGCCACAGCGTCCGCCCCGTAATTAACATCCCAACTTTCATTCAATGCTACCTTCACTTCATAATCGCCCGCCGGAATCGCGTCCGTCGTAAAGACGTACACGCCATCGCCATCCGGGTCTTGCAACCAGCTGCGCAAACAGTCCGGTTGCCAGTCATCCGAACAGCCCAGTTCGCTCTGGAAGCTACCCGGCGCGACGGCAATCACATCGCCCACGCTGTCCGCCACCCAGTGCGAAGCCGCATCATAGTAGAACTTGACGCTACTATCCGCGCCCAGTTTCAGCGCAACATTCGCCCCGCCCGCGTCGGCGTTGCCGCCATAGTTCACATCCCATGTCCCGTTGAGCGCCACTTTGTACTCATAATCGCCCGCTGGCAGATCGAACGTCCCCTGCCACACCCCATCCGCTTCATCGAAGGTCAGCGCCGTCGAAGCACATTCCGCCTGCCAATCGCCGGGGCATCCCGCCGCCGTCTGAATTGTGCCGGGGATCACAACAAGGTCGGGCTGTGTCACATCCTTCGGCGGCACGACAATCGGCACCGCAGCCGCCGCCCCGCCCACAGGCGCTGGCCCGCCGATCACATTCGGATCAATCGCTATCGTCACAACCTTCGACGCCGAGTCGAAGTTGAACGTCACCTGTGCATAATCCACCGTGATTTCAAACGGAATATTCGCGCCGCCACTGACTCCATCCGCGCCGTAGTTTTCCGTCCACGCTAGGTCAATCGCAACTTTGGCTTCATACGCGCCCGCCGGAATCGCGCCGGTCACAAACGTGTAAATGCCGTCCCCATCCGGGTCAGTCATCAGCGTCAGTGTGCAATCCGGCGCCCAATCGCCATCCACACCCAGATCAGGGTCGCAGCCGATTTCGCTGTTATAGCTGCCCGGCACCGTGACCGTCATGCCCGCCACCGCCACCGGAACAGCCGTCGGTTGCACAATTGGCGCGGCTTCCACCGCCGGATCGCTCACCTTCACATTAATGAACTTGCGACCGGAGGCAAACCCCACCGTCGTCTTGAATCCGTCCTGCGTCACTTCAAACGCGACCGGATCGCCATTCAGCGCACCTCGCGCCCCGTAGATTTCATCAGGATTCTGGTTCACCGCCACGCGCAGGTTATAGCTCCCCACCGGAATCGCGGTAGTCGAGAAGTTGTAAACGCCGTTGCCGTCCGGGTCTTGCAACCACGCCCGCAGACAGTCCGGTTGATCGTTCGCCGAACAGCCCAACGCCGTCTGGAAATCGCCCATCGCCACCAGAATCAACGAACTCACGTTATCGGTGATCCAGTGCGTTTTGTGATCGTAATAGAACTGAACGGTGGTATCCTGATCCAACACCAGCAGGATATTCGCGCCACCAGTTTCCGCACCCGCCCCGTAATTCTCGTCCCAGCCGCCATTCAACGCGGCCTTATATTCATAGCTACCCGCCGGAAGGCTGAACTCGCCAACCCACACATCATCCTCGGCATCGTAGGTCAATCCGGTGGTCGTACATTCCGGTTGCCAATCGCCGGGGCAGCCCAGCACGGATTGAATCGTTCCGGCCACCGTCACCGAAGCCGGCGGCGTGCCCTGATCCTGTGCAACCAGCGGCATCCCCACCAGTATTCCAACGAGGAAAAGCAGGCATAATCCTGCTAGAATCCAGCGACGAGTCATAAGAAACTCCTTGCAAAAGCGGTAGTGAGATGAGATTATCTCGCACCTCCCGACAAGAACACCGGAGTGAGGAGAATCTCCCGAACTGACCAGCGGTGGTCGGTAAGGTTGAGTGCCATCGCCGGGGTGCGCGGCTCGA
>Ga0172373_10006609_pt1 | contig 15363 bp, 20 predicted proteins | sample Lak10m_2_FD_114546 | JGI IMG/M metagenome (GOLD analysis project Ga0172373, IMG submission 114546) | Freshwater microbial communities from Kabuno Bay, South-Kivu, Congo - kab_092012_10m | ecosystem: Environmental > Aquatic > Freshwater > Lake | place: Democratic Republic of the Congo...
GGGATTGACTCACCGTTAATCAATGTCCAAAAAATTACGCGGGCAGCTCCAGGATCATTGCCAAGATTTTCTACACGCAAGCGCATGTTGAGTCGGACGGTTCGGCCTCCACCACTAAATTGGAAGTTGTTTTTATCTGTTTCGGTGAATTGGTATTCGGCGCCGACAGGCAGCGGAAAGTACGGAACATCCGTATATGGAGCTTCAGCCACCTGATCAGGGTCTTTACCGATGGCACGGGCAATGCCGTTGCTAATGCGGCGGAGGTTGGCGTCGGCATTGTCGCGGTATGAAAAAGCGCGTAGTAACCGCACGCTAGAAACTGGTGCAGTGGTAACTTGACTGCCGGAAAAGACGGGGTCGCTGACCATTTCCGAGTGGAGTGCCAGCGCGGTGATGTCATCGAGAAAACCTCGCACGCGAATGGTGAAGGTGCCGTATTGCGTGACAATGCCCGAAGCGTCGTAGAACGGATTGACTGCCGTAATGCCATCACTATTGAGGCGGATGCACAATCCTTTATTGATAATCTGATTAATTTCGCCTGAAGTGATTGGGCGGATGCGATATTCAAACTGGTCAAAGGGTTGCGCAATGCGGATGAAGTTGTACTGATCTTGCGGGGCAGAACCAACCACACAGAAGGGGAATGGATTCAACTTGGCCCAGCCTTCTTCGGGGTTGTAGTCGTTATTGGCGGGCCTGGCATACAAATGGAAGAATGAAGCGCGACGGGCATATGACTGGTTTGTTCCAGTGGAAAGGCTGGTGTTCTCTACATCGTATTTGTGGAGCTTTTCAACCGAGGGGACTGAGTTGAAATTGGTAATGCCGTTGAAGCGAGTCCAGACATTGCTCTTGATGCCAATTTCAGTTACTTCACAAGAGCGAGAATTTTGGAATGTGGCCACCTCGGCTTTGCAAATTGGAAACCAGGCTTGGCCAATATCAAACAGCGGGCCATCAGCGCCCTCTGGCAGGTTTGTATCTGTGGTAATAAATGGGCGGTAACATACGCCGACATAGCCCGGACCGCCATCGCCATAAACTGCGATGCATTTAAGGATGACGGTGTAGGGAGACGAGTCGGTTTTGTCGTAGACGTTGTCGGAGGGTGTTCGAGAACTCACCTCAAACATGCAGTTGCCAACCATCCATTTGGTGCCAATCTTTAGCAGCTCGTCTTGTTGTTCGTGTTCAGTTTGGATGGCGGAAACAATCTGCTTGTTATCGACAGCATCAATGTCGGGGTTGGCGTAGGTGAATTCAAGGCCACGCTGCCTGTTGGCGATAATGTTTGGATTGCTGGTGTCGTAATAAAGGGTATCTTGCAACTTACCTGCGTTGTAGATGACAGTGACCGTGCCGCCAACAACCATCTGAACACGCAAGCCGTTGCTTTGCTGGGGTGATGTGTATTCAGTGCCATTGACATTGGCTGACACGATGCCAAACTGGCGGGCATAATTGCGGCCCGTTCCGGCCATCTTGGGGTTGCCTGCAATCTGAAAGCGTTTGGCTGTGTAAGAACCTGCCGTTTGTTCGGAAGAGCCAGACAAATAGGAGACAACGTCCCAGTTCAGGCGGTACGGTGTGCCGTTGGGCAAGCCGTTGTAGGCACCAAATTGAGTGCGGGACGATGGGGAAAACGAATGGCAGAAGGCTTCAGCGGTCAAGCCTGCAAAAGTTTGAGCGTTGAAAGCGTTTTCGTCAGGACCGACTGGCGTGCCAAAGCTGCCGTAGCGGTTGTTATGCCCTCGCAGGCGGCTGTCAGGCGTAGTGCGAACACTGCCGGGCAATGCTGCGTAAGTGGTTGTGCCGGCGGCTGGGGTGCCGCCTTGGTAGTAATACCAGCGGTAGTCACCATCAGGGAAAGAGTCAAGAGGAAGTTGGCCGATGTAAACGCCGGCACGGTCGGCAGCAATCTCAGCGGGGGTACTGTATGGACCGCGTGACATAGGCGACTGCCCAGCCAAGAAAACCATGCTGAGGCTTTGGTAGCCGCCCCAACTAAACATGCGGCTCCAGACCAGCTTGGGAGCGACCATGATGCCGCCGACGTAATGAAAATCAGTGCGTCCGTTGACGTTTAGCTGAACGCGCTGTTGCTTAGCGAAGACAATGGGAATCGTTTCGCCGTAGCGGCTTAGTTCTTGGTTGGCTTGGAAGCCGTAGGTGGGGGCAAAGCGGTCGCGGCCTGCGATGCTGTCAAGCGTGCGGTTACCGCCTTGGCGCTGTTGCGCAGGTGGCCTAGGCGCTAGCAGCAAAGCGATGCCTTGAAAAACAAGCCCAACGGCCAGCGAAATCAGAGCGGGCACAAGTGGGCCATTCTGAACATCCGGGACGTGCGCATACTCTGCCGGGCGTTCGCGGCTGAGCCAGTCGATGCGCTGCTTGAACTGGAGGTATTCCTGCTCGGTGCAGCCCAGCTCTTGGACTAGCTGCCGCTCATAAGGAAGCAAGCGCTGCGGTAACAGCGGGGCGCATGAAACGCCGTAAGCGGATGCCAGGTCACCGCTCGCAGGCTGGCCGTTATGTAGAGGATGCCGTCCTGCCAAACTGTCCCAAACGCGTAATTCTTGTGTGGTAGTAAAACCACATCTCCATCATACAAAGAACTTTGAACGCGGTAGCCCCAGTCGTGGATAGCCTTAAGGATTTGACGCGGTGGGGCATCGTACCAGCATGGGTCAAAGGCTGGTGTGGTGATGCCCAAGCGGTCAAGGGCTGTGTACACAAGATGGATGCAGTCGATGGCGCCGTCGGAGTCGGTGCCGTCTGCGCCAAGGCGGTACGGGCGACCAATCAGGTCGTACATCAGCTCAGTCGGACTTGGGCAGTTGTTGGCAGCGGGCCGAACACATCCTCTGTGATGCGGCGTCTAGGCACGTCGCCGCCGACTGCGTCGATGACCGAGGAGATTTCCAGACGGAGTTCAGCTTCGCTCCAGATGGCACCGGCTACTTGCCCGGCGTAGGAACTAAGCACGCGGTAGTCGGCTTTGTTATCAGGGTTGAGCATCAGCATATCCACCAGTACCACCCAACTGCCATCGACGAGCGTAGCGGCCCAGCTACGGCTGAGGGAGTTGTTAGGCAAAGCAAGCTGCGTGGATTGGTTGTCGCCACTGCGATTGACTGTTACGCCCGAGAAGCCAAATGGCAAAAAGCCGTGGGTGTTGCCGTTGTAAGCAACGTTTTCGTTAATCCAGAAGTTCTGGAAGTACAGCGGTGCAGCACTAGCCGTGCGGGGTTTGGCGGTCAGCATGTGACCTAGGGCTATTTCAGTCTTGAAGCTGGTATCCATCAGTTCATGCCAAGGCGGCTACGGGTGGCGCGAGATTGCTGCAAGCGGCGTAGGGTGCGCTGTTCACCTTGCGTGGCACCTTGCTGAGCGGCTTGTGCCATGCCGGTGCGGAACTGGTCAGCGGTGACGTAGTCCACGGAGTTGATGCGCTCAACGGTATAGCGCACGTCGATGGCGGCTGGTGCCATTGTGGCGGTGCCGCTGCCGGTGCCGGTATCCTCACCAGCAGGAATCACTGCAGAGCCGCGAGCGCCAGCACCGTAGCGGTTCATTGCTGAACGCATCTTGCTGGCTGGGATGACGTACTCCGGCTCGCCGCCTTCACCAATTAAGCCCATCGTCGGTTTTGTGACTATGCCACCATCGGCAAAAGCCTCAAATCCACCAGGCCAATATGCGCCGTCTTTTGCGCCTTTGAAGCCAAAGGCACTGGCGAGGAATGAAAATACACCTTTGCCATCAGATCCACCTAAAGCTCCAAAGGCCTGGGCAATTGCATACATGATCAACATTTTGCCGATTGTGGCAAGCAAATCAGCCCCAAGACCTTTTAATGCTTCACCAAGGTTTTCAGTGCCGCTTATTGCTGCATCAAATGCACTGCTAAAGGTGCTAGCAACTGTATTTGCTATCCCTTCAAATAGTTCTTTTTCCATTTGCACTTTTGCGTTAGCTGCTTCTTGTGCTTTTGTTAATTTGTTGATTTCTGCAATCTTGCGGCGTATTGCTTCAGCATCGGCATCAGATAAAACAATGCCTTGCGCTTTTAATTGATTTTCTATTTCAAGAAATTGAAGTGCTTGTTTTTGAACATCTGTAGTTGCTTGGAGCTTCAGCAGCTCCATGTCTAGGCCGGACAATACATCTGCAATAGTTTTTGTTCTTTCTTTGTCATTTTTGGATAGTTCCAGCGCAGTGCCAACGCGGATTTGGTCTGCCTTAGCTTGCGCATTTGCAAGCGCCGCCTGTCGTTGACTAGTAGTTTCAGCTCCAGCTAGCGCGTCAGCAAGTTCATACTGCAGTCGCAATAGTTTTTCTTCGCCTTGCAGCCTGATGACTAGTTGTTGGTCGCGGTCGGCTTCTGCATTAGCAATTTGTTCTTGTAGGAATGTAAGCTGTTTGGTTAACTCGGTTTGTCGCATCAAACCTTGCACTTGCGCTTGGATGCGTTCAGCTTGCTCGCCACCGCGATCGGCCTTACCACCGCCACCGCCACCGCCACCGCCACCGCCGCCATCACCGCCACCGCCGCCGCCACCGCCGCCATCACTTAACCTGCCAGCAGTTGATAGTCCTAAAATAGCCTGAGCCTCTTGCTCTCTTGCGTTAAGCACTTGCCGCCGCTGGCTGGCGCCGGTAATTGTTTGAACTCCAAAAGGAGATAAAATGCCACCAATATTTAATTGTTGAAGTGCAATTGCCCCTGGCGCATTTAAAGCTGCACGCTCTTTTTTGATTGCCGCTTGTGTTTTTCGTGCTTGGGCTTGCGCTCCAGTGACTGTTTCTTTTGTGGCTCCAGCAAATGTTGCAGCGGCACCACCAGCCGCTTTTCGACCACGCAATTTTTCTAGCTCTGCGTTTGCTGCAAGCGTTTCCTGTAGACCATTGATGATAATATTGACAGCGACAGTAATGACGCCCATTGCAGCAATGCTGCCAAGTACTCCGCGCAGTGCGGTTAGCTTTGGTGTTGCCCCGGCGGCAGATTTGGCAAGTGTTTCCGTGTTTCGCGTGTAAAGGGCAAAGGCCGATGCGCTGGTGGATGCGGCGCCTCCTGTTGTCGCCGTCGTTGCGCCCATCGCGGCCATAGCTCCGATAAAGCCAGAACGTAAAGCAATAATTCCTTGTATTGCTTTTTGCAGCAGAATCATTTGCGCAATTAGTTTGACAGCAGCGCCGACTGCATTCATCACAGGCTGCGGGACTGTATTCATTACATCCGCAAAGCCGTTGACTCCCTTGGTGATATCTTGAATGACAAGTACAACGGTTGGGCCAAACGCTCTGCCCAGCGCTTCGCTTAAGTTCTTGAATGAAGTATCCAAAGCCTTGAGTGTATTTTCAAGGCTATTTTTCATCGTATTAAAATCAGAATCAGTCTTGCCTGCCGCACTGTTAAGTTGCTCTAGCACCATGCGGAAATCAGCGCCACCTTTTGCATTTGCCGCAAATGCACCGCGCATTGCCTCTTGAGAGCCAAGCAAACGTGCAGTAGTCTCTTTGTCTTTTTCCATTGCCTTGGCTAGTTCAGCCATAAGGCCCGTAAATCCCTTTGCTTGAAGGCCCCCATAGTTCCAAGCAATGCCTAACTTTGCGGCTGCCTCTTGGCTTTCTTTGGTGGGTTGCAACAGAGTATTAAGGACTGCACCAAGACCTGTAAACGCAACTTCTGCGGTGGCGCCGTTTATGGTTGCAGATGCAATGAACGCATTTAGCTCATCGATGTTGACGCCAGCTAGCGCCGAAATTGATGCCACACGCCCAAGCAATGACGTGTAGTCGCTCCATTCTTGATTTCCAAGCTCAACCGCTTTTGAGATGCTGTCCGTTACCTTAAATGCTTGGCTTCCGCTCATGCCATAGGCATTAAGAGTCTTGACTAGGACTTCAGTTACTGCTGCCGTATCAGCCAAGCCACCTGTTGCAGCTTTAGTTGCAGCACGTAGGATTTCTATGTTTCCTGCGGTGTCACTAAAACCAGCAGATGCCGCTTGATATGATGCCGCCGCTAGTTCTGCCTTGTTGGCTACTCCGCCAAGTTCATTACTAAGTTTTGACAGCGCCGGATTAATTTTTGCTACGTCAACGCCAACAGTGCCAAGTCTACGCAGGTTTGTATCAAGTTCTTTTACGTCTTGGATGACTTTGCCGAGCGCTAATCCAACACCAATTGAAGCGAGTGCAGACGATAGGCCATTAAAAGCGCGTTGCGTAGCCGTTGCCTGTGACTCAACCTGCCGCAGTTTGCTGACCGCATTGCGGCTGTCGACGTTAATAGCAACGTTTGCAACAACCGACACGACTTACCTACGGCGTTGCTTCATTCTACGTTCCTGCTCTTCGTTCTGCAGTTCAAAATAAGCTGACCACAGCAGCAGCTCTTCTAAGGTTACCTCTTGGCTTAGTCTAGCCAAACTGTACCCAAGCTCTTTGGCAACACCAAGTTGCAACAGCAACAGGTTGTCTTTACTTAGTTCCCTTTTGAGTGCTTTTCATATCGGTTTCATTTTCTTCAGGGTTAGTGATAATTGCCAGCATCATGCCTTGCAGGTCACTGTCAAGCACATCATTCTTCAGCTCAGCAATTTCACCAGCCTGAAACAATCGCTGCCCAGCATCGTCTACCGCTTTGGTTACCAGCAAGTTCAAGGCAAAGCCATTCGGTTCGTCACCGCCAGGCATCTTTTGAGCGCGTTCGCGTTCTGCCATGGTCAGCGCCGTGGCGTAAAACTCAAACGTATCGCCATTGTTTAGGGTGACGACACGCTTAATTGGCTCAAGGTTGGCAGCTTTTTTAAGGCGTGCCAGTGCAGAAGAAGCCATAAAAGAGGGATGAATGGCCCCAGTGTAGACCAGGGCCGGTCAGTTATCAAGCAGTGGTCTTGAAGTCAAACGTCGGCACGCCAGTTGGGCGGAAGGTGATTTCCACTTGCTGGGCATCGTCAGGATTGATGTTCAGGCTAGCCGTCAAAAGAGTGGCATCCATCGAGATGCTGCGGCTAAGCGTTTCAGTAGCTTGCAGGTCGGTATAGAGCTTAAAGGCGCAACCGACTTGTTGACGTTGCAACACGTCTTCAACCATGCGGTTGGACAGTGCTGCATCTTCGTTGGTGACGTAGACGGTAGCGGTGCCGCTGCCATCAGCAAAGCCAGGGATGTAAGCACGGAACGGTGCATACTGCCCAGCAGTTTGACCAATGGTTGTCACGTCGATTTCAGCACGGCTGATTTCAAACGACCATGACTGCACCTGACCCACAGCGGCGTAGTCGGCGTAGTACACCTCAAACTCGTTGGGGGCAACTGCCGTACCGTCGTCGGTGATGGCCAAAATAGTGCCGCCGGATGAGGTGGACACTGTGAGCACGCCAGTTGCAGCCGTGTAGCTCAGGACGTAGTAGGTGGTTGCAGACGAAATTGGCGCTGGCAATGTGCCACTGCCGCCGCCGCCGGTTTGGCTATTGACCACACGGAACTTAACGGGGTCACCGACTTTGAAGTTCAGGTAGGTCTGCACGACGATTTCGTCGTTGGCAACGCTGACGTTGGCTTCACCAAAGGTGCCAATGGTGGCGGCAGGCTTGTAGTAGAGGGCGCCGGACGTACCGGACAAAACAGTAACAGCCATGTTGAGCGGTATGTTGGCTGTCCTTAGTCTACATACGCTTCGAACGTTGCGGTCAACTGCGTCTGAAAATAAGGTTCGGGCGCTGCTGGTGTTATTTGCGATGGCCCAGATGCTGGGTCAAAAATGATGCTGTTGAATTTAGCGCGGTCAAACTTGTCCTTGACGCGCTCTGCAATGGTCAGGTTTGCACCAGCACCAAGGCCGGTAGGCGTAAAGACATTGACCACCAGTGTGCCGTTCTGACGGTTAAAACCACCGCCACCGGTTGGTCCCAGCAACGTGGCGTAGGCATTGTCGCCAAAGCGGATGAATACTTGCAGCCATGGGCTGTTGTTGACCGGTGTGTACGGCACGTTCTGATAGCTGACCGGATAAGCCGGTGCAATGGCCATCTCTGTGGCAATGCGGCCTTCGATGGCAGCACGAATGTCGTTATAGGTGCTGCTCATGATTCCCTGCCGATTTTGGCTGCTGCTATCAGCACCCTACCTTGAACGTCCTTGGCTGCACCTTGCACCCAACCATCACGTCCGCCTTGAGCACCAGCGGTTTGCTTGCTGCTGCCATCAGCCAAAGGCTCTGCATAGGGCAGGTTGTTATGCACGCTGTAGATGTTGCCGACGCGCTCTTGGTCATAGTTCATTTTGCGCAGCGGCGGAGGCTGTGGCTTGCCAGGTGGTTTTGATTGGTCTTTGAATGCGCCTGTTGCCTCTTGCTGTGGGCCTGCGTCGTAAAAGCCAGCAGCATTTTCACCAACCTGCCAGCTCGCCCTAAATCTGCCGGTATCAACAGGACTAGCTTGCTTCAGCAGGCTATCGGTTTCCAACACTGCAGCACGCAGTAGCTTTTCCATTTGCTGGTTGACGTAATCGCCAATATCGCCAACCCGAATGGTGCGTGCCATTAGACCCTCAGAATCAACTGATAGGTGATAGCGGTGTTGTCCTGCTCGATGGTTTTCACTTGAATTACCTGATGCGTCACATTGCTGATTAGCACATGGTCTGCGGTGGTAGGTGCATTTGCAACGTCTGCTGCTGCAATCAACAGCCGTTTGTCACCAGCTTGAATCAAGTCATTCACTTCCCGCAAATTGACATCTTCCAACACGCCACGCACGGTAGTGTCAGCCGTGGTTTCAGTAATGGCGCCAGTGCTTGTGTTGTAATTGCCAGGCGTAACACGTCGAATCGTTGCGGTGCCGCCAAACTTTGCCATCAGTTTGCTGGCAACCTTGCGTAGCGGTCCTGCTAGTGCCATCAGACTTTGTAAGCGATGCAGGCGCCATTTTGTAGTTTGATACTCGTAAATAAACCGCGCAATTCAAAACCAGCAGGGAATGATTCACCGTTAAGAGTATTGCCAGTCATGTTGGTGCTGACAATCGTGTGAATATGCGTGATCTCGTAAAAGTCAATGTGATGGAATCTGCCTGTATGAACAGCAGTATCGGTAATGACCTCACCGCCAAGGGTGTAGTCAATGCCGTTGCCTTGGTGTCCTTTGAAGCTCATATCTTGTACGCGACGACAGTGCCGCTAGTCAATGTGATGCTAGTAAACACACCACACATTTCACAACTTGCCTTGATGGGAATGGCTGTAAGAGCATTGCCAGTGTAATCCAAAGCCGTTAGGCTTGCTATTACTGAATCTTCCAACGCCACAATTTCGCCAAACCTGCCGGTATGGGCAACCGTATCATCAATAAACTCAGCGCCTGGATACTCGCTCATGACCGTTTAATGGAGAAGTTGCCTGGTCCACTGATTCTAAGCCCTGTCAGGTACCGTTCCATCAGTGGTGGCACCTTGTCGGCACCAACGGCACCGTAGCCTAGGTTAGGCGTCACGTCAATGCTGCCAATCTTGACGTTCTTGTAATCCTCAAGGCCGCTCAGCCCGATGCCGTCTGGATTGTTGTGCAAATAGACCGCTAGCACAATCTGCGCGTATTTCACCTGAGTTGGGATTTCGTTATCATTGAAATAATCCGTCGTAATGCGAAACGGAAAGCCAACGGCGTAGGTGTTGATGTAGGTATCAGGTCTGCGCACGCCAGTACGGGGCCATTGCAGCGCCTGTGTATCCGTGACGCGTGCACCTAGATACCGCTCGCGGTCTAGCCGTTGCGTAGCAGTAAACAGCGCACGGTTCTTTTGGTCAGTGGTAGCACTTGCCCATGCGGTTACGTCAGCATCTTGCACGAAACCATCAATGATGGCCTGCGCATCATTCAGCGTCAGATATGAGTTGGCGTTTGCGCCGCCCACCGTTGCGTCGATTGCTATTGGCATCAGTGGATGGCTCTTGTGGTTCTAGTGTAGGCGCAGGCTCTGGCATAGAAAGAGAGGCCGCCGCGTTAGCAGCAGCCTCACGATCACGCAGTCGCCGGAAGGCGTACATGCCCATCAGACGCGCTTCAGCAGCACGGTGATGATGACACCAGCCAGAGCGGTGGTGGTACCGGTCACATCCAGAGACAGGCGGTTACCAACCTCAAGGGTGAGGTTAGCGGTGGTTGCCGTCAGGGCAGGTGTCTGCTCAGTAAGAGCAGTGCCCTTCAGGTTGATGGCTGCGCTCAGCAGGTCATCGCCAGCAGTGGCAGCCTCAGTGCCTTGGCAACGACGAATCGTGCCGGTCACGTCAGAACCATCGGTGCCTGCAGTGACGTGAATTTCACGTACTGCGACCACTTCGCACTTCACCGGAGCGGTAAAGAACTGCAAATCAGCTACAGAAGAAGCGATGTAGTGGGTAGCAACGATGTACTGCTCGGTGCTCAGTTCAAACTGGGAAGGTTGTGCCATGGTTAGGTACCTCAGAAATTAGAAGTAACGGTGGCACGCACGATGCCAAGGTTCTTGGTTTCGTACACCTTGGTCCAGTTGCCGATAGTGGCAAGCTGAGCTTGGGTGGGGTTGGTGGTGCCAACGGTCCACTTAGCGCCTACCGGGTGATAGCAGTAGTGCAGGTCAATCGACATGGCATCGCTCTTGGCGAGGATGTCACGGTCGGTTTCGGTCTGCATTGCCATTTGTTCACCGCTGGCAATAGCGCCTTGGGTGAAGAAATACACCGGGTAGTTGGTGCTGGTCGGGGTCAGGTCATCACTGACGATTACGCGCAGACCCATGTAGGTTGGCACGCTGACCTCGCCGTAAGCACCAGTGATGCTGCCGGCAAATACAGGAGCAATGTTGGTAGTAGCAACAGAGCCGCCGCCGCGTGCTTCCGTATTGGTCACGTAATCAATCGCCTTGCGCTCAACCAAGTCGTAGTAGACGGCAGAGTGCATAGCAACCGCAGTCAACTTGTCGCCTTGGTCGCCCAGCAGTGCGCGTGCTTTGGCCACTTGACGGGGACCAAGAGCAGTCATGCCGCTGAGGTCCAGTGTCAACGGGGCAAATGCAGCGCCGGTGTTGCTGGTGAGACCACCAAACACACCTTCAAGGCACTTGATGAGATCCTTTTGACGCTGGTTGGCAACGTAGTCAGCCACTTTGGCGCCGATAGCGGCCATCGGGTCCGAACCAGCAGCCAATGCTGCGAGGTCACGTGACTCAAAAGCACGACCACGGTGCAAGATGACGCCGACTTGTTTGTCAGCAGTGATTTTGCCAGGTGTCAGCGAGGTGCTGTCGGTCAGCACTTCAAAGTCACCTGTCAGATTGGCTTTGTAAAAAGGCACACTGATGTAGTCACCACCCTCAGTAGCATTCAGCTCCGCCATTGGTTGAACAACACCCGATGCCAAAAAGGCATCACGCAGGGTTGTCTGTTCAAGCAAATACGGGGTGAAAATCTCGGGGATGATGATGTCAGAGCGAAGAGTCGCCATGATGAATCACCGGAATGGTTTACGGGGTGGGCGCAGCCCTCGGGCTCAGTGCGGCGCAGCCATCACGAGCAGACGTTTACAGCTTAGCGGTTAGCTGTTGCTTTCATTCTTTCATACAGATCACGATCTGTCCTAAACAGTCGCGCCTGTTCTGTCAGATTGAAGCTGTCCCGGTTAAACGGGTTAGTCATACCAGCCGGGATGCTGTTGCTGGTTACACCTGCTGACGGTGCGCCACCGCCTTGCGGCTTGGGTTGCTTTTGCATCCATGCCGGTAAGGTCTTGGCCCATTCGGCAACTGGTTTGCGCTCATAGCCGTCAACCACTACCACGGTGCCATCAGGCTCGCGCTCGATGGACTCGGGCTTGAGCTTGGTTTTTAGCACCATGTCTGGGTCATGCACGATGTCCGCCAGCGCGGTCACGGCAGGCGTGACCAGCTCTAGCTCATGGACACGGCTTTCAAGTTCTGCAATGCGCTGGTCCTTTTGCGCCGTCGCCTCACGGAACTGCTGCTCCAGAGCCTGTCGGGCTTCTTGGTATTTACCTTGAGATTCAAGCTGCTGCTGCTCATGCTGCCGCTTAAATTCAAGCAATTCTTCAACATTGACACCATCGGGAACAGGCGGTGTTTTTTTGGCTGCACGCAACTCTGCGATTAGTTCTTTGTTTTTGCGTTCAAGTGCTTCGACACTGCGCTGCAAATCAACCTCAGCAGCCGCAGGCTCCTGGGTTTGTGTTTCATCTGACATGGATAAGCCGCAGGCTTAATTACGCTGTCATCGTACCAGCTATGCCGGTCATGGCACGTGAGTGGGATTCACCAATTCGTGAACCGTGGAATCCGCTGATTAAGCAAGCGCTAGATGCCATTGACCGACATGAGCATCTGTACCGCAAAACTGGCAACGGCTGGCACGCAGCCAAAGCGCATGAGCTGCGGCGTTATGTCTGTGAGTTAAAAACGTGGATACACCGGCAGGAACGGGTCACCATTTAGCCTTATCGGCCCAGTATGCAGCACTCATCTTTCCCTTAGCGATATTGTCAGCGTGCCTTGCCTTAAAGCTAGCCCGTCTAGCTTTGGCTGCTGCTGATTCACCTTCGCGTGCTGGGCTACCACTGACGCCCTGCTGACCAAAGCGAATCAGCTTGACGGTTTCACCTTCTTTGGCCAGCACCGCATGTGATTTTGTCGGATGCCCTGGCGTCCGTTTGGGTTTGTTGTAGCCCTCAAATTGCTCGCCGCGATAGGTGATACTCATTTCCGTTTTGGTTTCTTAACAGTCTTGGCAGCAGCCTTGAAGTCTGCAGCACTTGGACGGTCGGGGTCACCCTTACGCGACATGCGCTCTTTGCTGCCAGCTTCAATGCGCTTGCGTTTGGCATTGATGTTGGCATAGAGTCCGGGTTTTTTAGGCACCGTACCGAGCGCGTAGGTGTTCTAAGGTTAGCTCTGACCCGTCGTCGCGTACCAGTTTGGCGAGTGCGTTCTGTGGTCCATACTTGTCAGACAGCTTCAGAAAGTAAGGCACTTTGCCCGCACCAAGGGCGGTTGCTTGACGAACTAGCAGATCCGCATCCGTCTCTCCTGGCCGTTTCTCTTTCAGCCATTCCCCATAGCTCATGTTGGCCGGCACTTGGCCACCTGCCGCTGCGCGTGTTGCAGTCGTTGATGGCGGCAGGATGTCTGGGTCGATGACTGGCACCGTGGTACTGCGGCAGTTGAAATGCTGCGGCGGCATTGGGCCTTTGCCGTATTCAAACTCGCGGCCATCCAATGCTCGGCAGATGCTGCTGGTCCTAGTGTCAAGCGTGGCGACGTAGCGGTACTTCTTGGTGATGTCTTGGTTGGCCTCGTACACCTGCTGGCTAGCAGTGTTGGCCACTTGGTTGACGCTGGTGCGGACTAGGGCCATCACCTGGTTGTCTGCAACGGCTGTGGCCTGGCCACCTGCTGCAATAAGTTGTCTGATATTGCGGGCACGTTCGCCAAATTCAAGACTGCCAATTAACCGCTTAGCAATGGCAGGCGTCGGCTCACCAGTCAACAGGCCTTGGCGCACTACTTGCGAAAATCGCTCGGCTTGACTGGTGGCGATGCCCCTAAATGCCTTCTCAGTTACGTCACCATTTGGCAGCGTGATCATGGTGCCCTTGGCTGCGGTTAGGTTGAACGCCCCGGCGCCAGCTTGCTGCGCTAATGCTTCGGCGCCATAGACGGATTTATAGAGATCATCACTAAGCGCCACCACATTGATCTGCGTCGGGTCTGTAGTTACCACCGACTGCGCAAATTGCGGGCTGATCTCAACGGTGCGTACTGCATCGCGGGCGCCAGCAGGTAATACCTTGCGTAGTTCCTCGGTGACAAACTCTGATTGCAGTTCCGCTAAACCTTGCAACTCAGTTGCTGTTAATTGGGTAGCATCACCTGCCCATGTGCCTAGTGACTCCTTAAGCTGCGCAAGGATGCCACGCAACCTGTCTGCCTTGTCCGGTGCTGCTAAATCATCAATAGCGCGCAGTTGGTTGACTGCATCAATGATGATGTCGTTGTACGCATTGATGACGCGCCGCGCCACGCTGTTGCTAAACCTGTTCAGGTCAATCGCATTGCGATACAGCGCTTCTGGTGTGCTCATCCAAGAATCCCCAACTGGTCAGGGCGGTACTGCGACCTGATGCTTACATCAGCGCCACGGGCTAATGCACCTTTGACCGCAGCAGCAAAAGCGTCATAACCATTCTGGCCGTCTTCGTACAGCACCACTTGGTCTACCTCATCAGCTTTGCCGGCTTTGTAATACTTCATGCGCACAATTGCCAAGATTTCTTGCGGCAGTTCGCACATGGTGTAATCAATTTCAGGCCGGCGTGGCTTCTTCGGCTCCAACCAAATCATTACTGCTATCAACCAGTCTGTCACTTGGTCCAGCAGACGGTAAATCAAATCCCGCATTGGATGTAGCCTCCAGCTCTTGGTCTACATCAAAGTTATCGCCTAGCACATCGCCTTCAGCAAGCTCGGTCAGGAGCGTTTCTTGGCTGATGGTGCCTGCGGTGTACAGGGCTAGCAGGGATTGAATGTCTTGCGGCTCAAGGCGTGCGCCAAGGAAATCACGATTGACGTAAGCACTGCCAGCAGCAGTGGCATTGCCAAGGTACTGCGCGTGATACTGCAGGCAGTTGTCAATCATGTCTTGCATATTTTGCGCAATCACCATCATGGTGCTGTCGCCTTGGCTGCGGTCGATGCGCTTGGCTTCTGCCGTCTCGGCGCTCAGCTTTTGGCCCAGCACTGCCGACAGGCCCAGCTCGTTAATTTGCATGGCTAGCTGCTCCAGCCTGCGGAACTGCGCTTCAAAGCTCTTGCCTGCTGGCTCGATGTATTCGGCACGGCCATCAGCAGGAAATGCAATCGCCTCACCAGGTCCGGCGCTGACCTCCTCTGCAGCAGACGGGAAGCCGTAGAAGGCCAGCATCGGCACTGCTGAAATGTGCAGTTGATTGTCGAGGTCCGACTGGATTTGATAGGTCTTCAGGTTCAGCTCTGCGATGTCTTCCAACGGCGGGCGGCTTTCCATAAAGCCATGCCGCTGCGCATAGGCAACGCTGAACGGGATCTCGCTGAGGCTGGTGCGGCCTTCGTCAACGACCTGAAAGTCGCTGTTGTCATCCTTGCGGTGCAGTTGATATTCACCTGGCGTCAGCACCCGGATCTGTTGCACTTCTTTTTCGCCGTACAGCCCATCAGGCACGGTGACCACCTCCGACAGCCGCAGTTGCGTCAACACCTGCTTGCCGTCTTGCTGCTCAGTACGCCAGCCAAGGATTTGCCGTGGCGTGTAAGTCACCCAATAGGGTCTA
>Ga0172373_10006612_pt1 | contig 15358 bp, 9 predicted proteins | sample Lak10m_2_FD_114546 | JGI IMG/M metagenome (GOLD analysis project Ga0172373, IMG submission 114546) | Freshwater microbial communities from Kabuno Bay, South-Kivu, Congo - kab_092012_10m | ecosystem: Environmental > Aquatic > Freshwater > Lake | place: Democratic Republic of the Congo: South-Kivu...
GCCGCGTGATCCGTGGTGAGGAAAGCGATGCCGCCTGATGCCAGCCCCTGCCAGAGGGCCTCCCGGTCGGTCGCCTCCTTGACTGGAGGAAGAGTCTTGAGCATGCTGCCCAGCCGCCCAAAATCCTCCCGTGTAAAGGCCAGATAGTGGGGACAGGTCTCGGCGCTGATGCGCAATCCCTGACGGCGGGCTTCCTCCAATACGGCCAGTGCCGCGCCGCTGCCCACATGCACCACATGCAGGTGAGCACCGCTTGTGGAGGCCGCCTGCATCACCGTGAGGGCCGCCAATCGCTCGGCCTCCCCTGGCCGTGTCTTCCACCAGGAGGCCCAGTCCCCCGCTCCCTCGTCCTGCGCCGCCACGAAGGCGGAATCCTCAGCGTGCACACCCAGGGGCAATCCCTGCCTTGCGCAAGCGCGGGCCACCTCGCACAGCTGGCTTTGGTCCAGCGCCTGAAAACTCGCCATGCCCGAGAGCAGATAGACCTTCAGCGCCGCAACACCGCCCTGGCAAAGCTCCAGCACATCCCGCCGCCAGGCCTCGTCATCCAGCATGCGATTGGCGCACACGCCGCCCCACAGCGCGAAGTCCACATGGGCCTTGGGCGCGATCTCCGTCAGTTTGGCCCGCAGAGTGTCACGGTTCACCACGGGCGGCACGGAAGTGCAGGGCATGTCCGCCACGCAGGTGACGCCGCCGGCCGCTGCGGCACGGGTTCCGCTGGCGAATGTCTCACGCCAGGTGTAGCCAGGATCATCGAAGTGCACATGGGCGTCCACCACGCCGGGCAGGACGAGGGCGCCCTCCAGATCCCGCTCTTCCTCAACTGAGGAAAGAGCTCCGGGCTCGTCGAAAGCCTGGAAGCGCCCCTGATGAACCATGAAATCCCGCAGGCGAGTGCTGTCCTGGTCCCAGGGAAGGCGGGCATTGCGGAAGAGCTGCATGCTCAGCGGCCTCCCCACAGAGTGGAGACCGGGTGATCGCCGCCGCTTCCCAAGGCCTTCCACAGCATGCGTGCCCGCTCCAAGTGTTGAGCGCGATGCGCATCCGCCACAGGACGACTCGCCAAGGCTGCGCCATCAGGCACCACCACTTCGAACACATCCTCCTGCAGTATGTCGGCGGGACGGTAGCGAAAGAGCTGCCTCCCGAAGCGCAGCAGCAAGCCGTCCTGGTGGAAACAGCTTCCGTCCAGATCCTCGGGCGAGGCCAGCAAGGACTCCGCGCTCTGGTGCCAACGCTCCTTCACCCGCCATGGCGCGCCGAGCTCCGGGCACCAGGTCTCGCAATTGGAGCAGGCATTGCAGGCGTCGGCCAGAACGCCGATCTGTCGCACTCCCCGCGCTTCTGCCGTCGGGGAGACCCATGTGAACAGTGCGCCATTGGGACAGACCGGCTGGCAGATGTCGCAATTGATGCAATCCAGCCGCTTTAGAACGCGCGTGAGCTTGCGGGGTGGGCGCATCACCTGCACCGCCGCATGACTCTCGTCGCTTGCGGCAATGTCCGCCGCCTGGCGCAGACGATGCGCACGCTCCTTCCAGGCCTCTGCGGCAGACCCGGCAGTGTTTCCCTGAAACTCCGCCAGCGTGGCGCAAGCGGATGACGCCACGCGATCCTCGATGGCCCGCAACAAGCCCGCCATGCGCGCCTGGCCGCCACGGCGCAGCAAGTCCGTGCACAAAGTGAGCGGCGCAAGTCCGCAGCGCAACAGGCCGGCGGCGTTGTGGCGATCCACACCAGCGGAGAAGGAAAGCGGCAGCGCCTGGGGAAGACGCTCCACCACTTCGGCGGCGGTGGCCAGCGCCAGGGGGTGAAGGGGAGCGCCGGAGAGGTACATGTGCGGGCCAGCGTCTTCGGGAAAGAGGGCCGCGTCGCGATGAAGCACCAGCGTGTTGGTGAACTTCACGCCCAGGCTTCGCCCCAGGCCCAGCGCCTTCCCATGCAGCTCCCCAAGCAGGTCAACGGCGCCATGCAAGGACAAATCCCGCGCGAAGGCCTCGGCATCGGGCTGCAGGTGGTGGTAACCAAGGCGCTCATGAAGGATGTGCCGCACGCGCTCGAGTCCCAGCAGCGTGGGATTCAGCTTGATGATGACATGCCAGCCGTCCTCAAGCAGACAGCCGGCCATGGCCCCGATCTCCTCTGGCGGGCAACCGTGGAAGGTGGACAGCGTGACGCACTCCGCCACGGGTCCAGCGGGAGGATCCCCCGCCCAGCGCCGCTGCTGGGCGTCCAGTGTGTCGCGCAGACTCTCGAATCCCGCCTCCGGCTGTCGCAAGGCCTGCAAGGCTCCGCGCATGGCCGTGCTGCGCAGTCCCTCCAGCGAATACCCCACGCTGAGATCCAGGAGGAAGTCCAAGTTCGCCCGCGGCGGCAGACCGCCACCGGCCCGACTGCGACGCAGGATCTCCAGCAGCCAGGCCGTCTTCTGGTATTCGCGCACGCTCTCGGCCAGGGAGAGTTCCTGGCTCCACTCCACATTCAGCGCGTAGTGGGGGGCGTGGATGCAGGGGCGCGGGATGCTCAGCTGGTCCCGCACCTGGATGGTCTTCAGCTCGAAGACGCGTGCGCCGGCCAACCAGCCCTGCACCATGTTCTGGGCCAACTGGGTGTGCGGTCCTGCGGCCGGCCCGATGGGGTTCGCCGCCCGCCGCTGGCCCAGGCCGTGAGACAGATCCACCTCTGGACGCGGCACATGCCAATCCTTGCGCGCCAGCCCGAAGACAGGGCCCCCACCCGCAAGTTCGAGCTCCAGACGGCGCAGCAGCGCGGAGAAGGCGAGGGGACGCAAGGCGCTCATGGCGTGTCACATCCCCCGCCCAGTGCACTCTTTCCACGCAGGCACAGATCCCGATCCTCGCGCATGGGCAGGCGTGTGCGCATGCGGCCGTCCCTTGCGCGCAGGGCGGAGGCCACCGCCGCCGCCGTGGGCACCAGCCCGATCTCACCCACGCCCTTCACGCCGTATCCGCCAATCTCGTCTGGCTCCTCGATGAGCAGCACATCCAGCTCCGGCGTCTCGGCGGCGCGCAGTACGCCACAGTCCTGCAGGCGCAGGCTGTGGGGGAGTCCGTTCGTGCAGGGGAAATCCTCGCTCAGGGCATAACCCAGCCCCATGTGCAGACTGCCCTCGATCTGTCCACGGCAGCTGGCGGGATTGATGGCCCGGCCCACATCGTGGGCCGCCGTGACGCGGGTGATGCGCCCCGCATTGTCCAACTCAACCAGCTGGGCGGCGTAGGAGAAGGTCATGTGGGTGACGGGTTCGGCCACCTTGGCGCCAGGAGCCGTGGTGATGGTGCAGAAGAACTCGCCCTGGAACTCGCGGCCGGCCAGCTCCTCCAGCGTGTGGCTGCGCAGGGCCGCGGCCAGTTTGCGGGCGGCGTCCCCGGCGGCGGCTCCCGCCAGGGCGGTGGCCCGTGACGCCGTGGTCATGCCGCAGAGCACACTCAACTCACTGCGCGTACCCGCCTCCATCGCCTCGATGGGCAGGCCGGTCTCCTCGTGCACCACCTGGCGGAGGATGGTGAAGAGGCCCTGACCCATCTCGGTGAAGCCCGTGTGGATGAGCAGGCCACCGCCGCCCAGAACCCGCAACCTCACCCGGCCCGTGTCCACCAAACCGTTGCCAATACCCGTGTTCTTGATGCCCAGCGCCAGGCCGGCGGCGGGATTCCTTCGATAGAGGGGCTCCACCGCATCCAGGCAACGCGCAAGCCCGCGCACACTGCCGGTCATCAGCTGGCCCGTGGCGAAGCGATCACCCGGGTGGAGCAGGTTGAGCCGCCGCAGGTCCAGGCGATCGACGCCCAGCCGGGCGGCCACTTCATCCAGCACGCTCTCCATGGCGAATGCCGTCTGGTTCACGCCAAAACCGCGCATGGCCCCACAGGGAGGATTGTTGGTGTAAACGGCGCGGGCCTCCACATCCACGGCACCCACGCGATAGGGGCCGCAGCTGTGGCCTGCGGCGCGCTCCAGCACCTTGCCCCCCACAGAGGCATAGGCACCGGAGTCCCCCAGGATGCGAATGCGGGCGGCGAGCAGCCTGCCTTGCGCATCGGTGCCCACCTCGTAGCGCATGAACAGGGGGTGGCGTTTGGGATGCAGGCGCAGGGACTCTTCACGGCTGAGCACAATCTTCACTGGCGCCTGGAGCAACCAGGCCGCCAGGGCCGCGTGCCCCTGCACGCTCAAATCCTCCTTGCCGCCGAAAGCGCCGCCATTGGGCACCAGTTCGACCAGCACGCGTTCCTGGGGCAGATCGAGCAGCGCGGCGATTTGGCGCTGGTCGTCGTGGACACCCTGGCCAGGGCTGAACACATGAAGACCGCCCTGTGCGTCGGGCTCGGCCAGACAGGCTTCGGGCTCGAGGAAGGCGTGCTCGATGCGTTGCGTCTCGAAGTCCTGCCGCACCACGCAGGCCGCCCGGGCCAGTTCCCGCTCAACATCGCCGCGTTGAAAGGCGCAGGCCTCCAGCAGGTTTCCTCCCGCATGCAGCCGTGGCGCATCCTCGTCCAGGGCGCGGTGGGCATCCGTCAGGGGTGGAAGGAGGTCCCACTCGGCGCTGACCAGCGCGGCGGCACGCCTGGCGGCCCGACGGCTGCGCGCCACCACCACGGCCAGCACATCGCCCACATAGCGGCTCTCTTCACCCTCGGCCATCAGCAAAGGCCAGTCCGCAACGATGAGGCCATTGTGCCGACGGCCAGGGATATCCCGCCAGGTGAGGACGCGCAGCACATCCGGGGCAGCCTGCGCCTCCTCCACACGCAGTTTGAGCAGGCGGGCGCGTGGATGGGGAGAAAAGGCCAGCGCACCGTGGAGAAGATCGGGTCGCCTCAGATCCGCCACGAAGGGCCGCTGCCCCAGCACCAGCGCCGCGCTCTGATAGCGTGGCTGACTGCCACCGATGCCCTGCGCCGGGGTCTCCACGACCATCCGCTCACCCCCCGCCAGGCGAGCCAGGCGCCCGGCGGCGCGCTCGATGCTTTTATAGCCCGTGCAGCGGCAGTAGTGCCCGGCGAGGGCGCGGCGCACATCGTGCAATTCGGGTTGGGAATTGCGCTCCATCAGCGCGTGCAGGCGCATGGCGATACCCGGCGTGCAGAAGCCGCACTGCACCGCGTGCTCTTCGGTAAAGGCCCGGGCCAGCAACTGGCGCTGGGCGTCGCTCAGCCCTTCCAGCGTGCGCACATGACGGCCGGCCACCGCGCGGGCCTCTTTGCGGCAAGCCAGCGTAGGTCGATCGTCCACAAGCACGGTGCAGCAGCCGCACACCCCTTCGGGTGCGCAGCCGTCCTTAAGGGAGTGGAGTCCAAGGCGCTCGCGCAAGAGCTCCAGCAGGCTTTCGCCATCGTCCACTTCCACCGTGCAAGTCCGGTGATTGAGCACAAATTCCATCACGCCGCTCCACCCGGGGATTGCAGCAGCTCGGCGCTGCGCAGCATCCACTCCCGCCAGCTGTCCGGCGTGTTGAGATTGATGCGGCAACAGGGGTCCTTCACCCGGCCACGCATCAGACGGCCGTCCCACTCCAGCTCGCGCAGCAACTCGTCCAGGCGCAGCCCTTCATCGGGAGCGTCCGCCAAGCGCTGAAGCGTGTAGCGGCTGAGCCAGGCGGGATGGCCGCCATCCAATGGAACGGCGGCCTCGCATTCCCGTGTGCCCGCATCCGCCAACAGATCCCGCCACAGCAGCGGAGCGGGAGCGGGGACATCCACCGGCAGCCAGAAGGCTCCCCCCAGGCCCTCCACCACACACCAGCGGGCGGCCAGGCGGAGAGTGTCCGACATGGGCGCCTCCGGCCTGGGCTGCAGCAGGAATTTCACGCTCAGGCCCATCAGTCCCGCCCGACTGAGCCACGGGCGGGATTCCGCCTCATCGGCACCGGCGGGAAGCAGAGCCAGGACGCGCCACCCGCCGGCTTCGGCAAAGCGCCGCAACTGCCACAGGATCCAGGGCGCTCCCTCGAAGTCCAGCAGATGCTTGGGGCTTCCCATGCGGCTGGAGCGTCCACCCGCACCCAGCAGAAGAGGTGTGTCCGCCATGGTCACGGTGCCACCTCTTCCCGCACTTCCTGCTCCTTGGTGCGCAGGGCGGCTTCGGCCACCAGCAGAGCCTGGGCCAGGGCGATGGCCACCTCGCGCGGCGCCTTGCCCGCGCGGGGATCGCCCACCGGACAGTGGATGGCGTCCACGCGCTCCGGGGAGTGCCCCAGGGCTTCCAGCGCCGTGCGGAAACTGCGCCACTTGTGGCGGCTGCCAATCAAGCCCATCCAGGCGGGCGTGCGGCGCAACAGGAGATCCATGATGCTGCGGTCGAGGTCGTGGGAGTGGGTGAGCACCAGCACCATGTCCCGCGCGGGATTCAAGTCGACAGTTTGCGCGTACTCCGCCGGATCCATCTCCACACCATGCACGCTGGCGGGAAGGCCGCTGCGGTGAATCCACTCCGGTCGCTGGTCCACCAGCACCAGGCGCAGCCGACTGCCCTCAAGCACCTGGGCCAGCTCCTGGGCCACATGTCCGGCGCCCAGCACATGCACGGTGGTGGCGAAGAACAGGGGCTCCAGGAGCACCTCCACCAGGCCGCCGCAACACTGTCCCTGAGCTGAAAGGGGCATCCTCAACATGCGCATGGCGCCGCCCATGGCCTGACGGGCCTCCTCCAGCACCGTGGCCTCCACGGCACCGCCACCCACGGTTCCCCATTGGCGGCCATCCGCCGATAGGAGGAGCTTGGCGCCTTCCGGTGCCGGCGTGGAACCCCCACCACGGGTCAGCGTGGCCAGCACACAGGGTTGTCCCTCTCGCTCCAGCTCCGCCACTTGCTGGGCCCAGTTCCACATCAGCGCGCTGCCTCCATCCTGCGTAAAAAGGCCAGGAGCAGATTCCCCGCCACTTCCCGACGGTAGTCCGCCGTGGAGCGCAAGTCGTCAATAGGTGTGATCTCGGCACGCAGGACTCCCGCCGCCGCGTGCATCCACCCCGTCTCTCCGGCGTGCACCGCCAGCCAGGCCTCCGTGGCTCGGCAACGCATGGGAATGGGCGCCACGCTGGCCATGCCGATGCGGCAGGCCAGGGCACCCCTCTGCCACCAGCCGCTTGCGGCGAGGGCCACCTTGGTGATGGCCTGGGCGCGTCGCGTGCCCACTTTGCGATGCCAGAATATGCCGCCTTCCCGCACGGGCAGGAGAACGACGGTGATGAGCTCTCCGGCGCGCAGGGCCGTGCGGCGGTAGTCCAGGAAGAATTCCTCCACCGGCACAAGGCGCGTGCCATCTGTGGACGCCACTTCCAGCTGGGCTCCGTGGGCAATGAGGGCCGGCGCGCTGTCTGCGGCGGGGGAGGCGTTGCCCACATTCCCTCCCAGCGTGGCCCGCTCCTGGATGGCGCGAGCCCCGACCTGGGATGCACAGTCGGCGAGAAGAGGCGCGTGCTGCTTCACCAAGGCGTTTTCGCGCAGGCGCGCAAAAGATTCGGCTGCGCCAATGCGCAACATGCCCTTGTCGCATCCGATGCCGTGAAGCTCCGGAATGCGGGAGATGTCCACCCAGCGTCGGGGGTCCACCACCCCGGAGGCCGCCTGCACCAGCAAGTCCGTGCCGCCACAGAAGGGGCGTGCGGGACGCTGGGCATCCGCAAGCAGATCCAGGGCATGGGAGAGCGATGTGGCGGAAACCACCGCCTGGCGCGCCGAGGGACCCGTCATGGCTGTCCTCCTGCGGCACGCAAGCGCTGGGAGGCGCTGCGCACGGCCTTCACGATGCGCACATAGCCCGTGCAGCGGCACAAGTTGCCAGCCAGGGCCTCGCGAATCTCCTCATCCAGCGGATCGGGGCTCCGCTTGAGCAGGGCCCCCGACGCCAGCACCATGCCCGGCGTGCACATGCCGCACTGCACGCCACCCTCGCGGGCGAAGGCCACCTGCAGCTCCGCCAGTTCGCGATCCGCCGCCGCGCCTTCAATGGTGGTGACGCTGCGGCCATCCACCTGGAGGGCGAGCATCAGACAACTGTTCACCAGCGCGTTGTCCACCAGCACAGCACAGGCGCCGCACTCACCCTCGCCGCAGCCCTCCTTCACACCTGTCAGTCCTTCGCGTCGCAGAAGATCCAAGAGGCGCAGACCCGGGGGACAAACGCTGGTGTGCGCCTTGCCGTTCAGCGTGTAGCGAAGGGTGATGGCGAGATCATGCTCCCGCATGGGTGGCCTCGACTGCTTGCGTGAGACAGGGCAGGATGGCTTCCGGCAGCGCGGGCAGGCGCGTCAGACGCACGCCGATCGCCTGATCCAGGGCCGACAGCACTGCCGGAGCCGTGCCGTCCAGCGGCAACTCGCCCAGCCCCTTGGCACCCTTGGGTCCATAGCCCCCTGGAGTTTCGCGGAAGAGCACGCGCATGGGCGGAAGATCCAGGCTCGTGGGTACGATGTAAGTGCTCAGGCGGTTGTTGGACATGCGCCCCTGCCGCCACTGCACTTCTTCCAGCAGCGCCAGGCCAATGCCCTGGGCCACGCCGCCTTCCACCTGCCCGGCCGCCAGACCCGGATTCACCACATGTCCGATGTCCTGCAGGGCGGTGAAGTCCTCCACCATCGCCTCTCCGGTGAGGGGATCCACCGCCACGCGGGCCACATAAACCGCCCAGGCGAAGGTGGGATAGGCATCGCCCTGGTAGCGATCCTCGTCCCACACCACCCAGCCCGGGTGCTCGTAGCCTTCCTCCCAGCGCTCGGGTCCCCGCGCCGCGCCGCGCGCGCGCAGGGCCTGCGCCACCGTTGCCGGAGTTGCTTCCAACGGCAATCCGTCGGCTGTCAGGGCTGCGCGCAGCGCCCGGGCCGCCCGATCCACCAGGTTTCCCACCACCATGGTGGTGCGGCTGGCCACCGTGGGGCCGCTGTCCGGCACGCGCGCCGTGTCCGGCATTTCCACCAGCACCTGTTCGGCGCCCGCGCCAAGGGCCTCACCCACGATCTGTTGGAAGACGGTGGTGGCTCCCTGGCCGATTTCCGTGGAGGCCGCCAGCACGCGCACCACGCCGTCGCGACCCAGTTCCACCGCGGCCCGGGAGGCCAGGCGTTTCTCGCCACTTCCGGTGAAGCCCGCTCCGTGCATGAATGTGGCCAGGCCGATGCCCCGCCGCAGATCCTCCGGGCCCGCCGTGGCGTTGGCCGCCGCGAAGTCCCGACGCAATTCGTGATAGCGGGATGCCTCCAGCGCTTGATCCAGCAATTCTTCCAGGGCAATGGGCTCGAGCATGAGCTGGCCCGTTGCCGTGGTGTCCCCCTGTCGTAGCAGGTTGCGACGGCGCACCTCGGCTGGATCCAAGCCCAGTCGCTGGGCGGCCAGGTCCATCAAGCGCTCGATGGCGAAGCAGCTCTGGGGAGCGCCAAATCCCCTGAAGGCACCGTGAGGCGGCGTGTTGGTGGCCCAGGCGCGGGCGTGAATGCGCACATGGTCGCAGCGGTAGGGGCCGGACGCGTGCAGGGTTCCCCGCGAGAGCACCACGGGGCTCAGCGTGGTGTAGGCACCCGCATCCAGGTTGAAATCGACCTCCAGCGCCAGCAGTTCACCTGTCGCGGTGAAGGCGGCCCGGCTGCGTGTCAGCGAGGGGTGGCGCTTGGTGGTGGCGCTCATGTCCTCGGGGCGGTCGAACACCATCTTCACGGGGCGCTTGGCCTTGCGCGCCAGGAGAGCGGCGTGCACGGCCAGCAGCGTGGGGAATTCCTCCTTGCCGCCGAAGCCCCCGCCGGTGACGGCCTGGATGACGCGCACGCGCTCGGGCGGCAGATCGAAAACAGCGCAAAGACCGTGCTGCACATAATAGGGGCACTGCAGGGATCCTGTCACCGTCACCTGCTCTTCATCGGCCCAGGCGATCATGCCCTGGGTCTCAATGTAGAGCTGCTCCTGGGCGCCGGTCTCGGCCTCGTCCTCCAGCACCAGTGCAGCAGACGCCCACGGGCCCTGGCCCTCGCCCTTGGTGATGCGGATGTCCTTCACCACCGCCCCGCGCGGGTGAATGGGCGCGTCGCCCCGTGCGGCGTGCTCCATGGCGGCGCGCAAATTCAGCACCGCAGGCAGGGGCTCCAGCTCCAGGCGCACCGCGCGGCGTGCATCCTCGGCCACCAGCGGATCCGCGTGGGCCAACAGCAGCACGGCCTCCTCGGCGTGGGAGATGAGATCGTGGGCAAGGGCGGGTTGATCCTCATCCAGCACAGGAATGCAATTGCGGGCAGGGATGTCTCCTGCGCCGACAACGACCACCTCGCTCCAATCGAAGGCGGGGTCGAAGTGGATGGCCTTCAGGCGGGCGCGCGGCAGGGGGCTGCGCACCGTGACACCGTGCAGCAGGCCTTCGGGCACAAGATCGTCCACATACATGGCGCGTCCGGTGACTTTGTCCCAGGCGTCGGGGCGGGGTGCGGATTGGCCTGTGCGCAAGGGCTCCATGGGCGGTCCTGTTCGCTTCAGAGTCCGCCGGGCAGGTTGTTGCGGGTCTGCGCTGGACGGGGTGTTAATCAATTGGTTTTGACGGGATTGCGCAAGGCAATGGCCCTCACTCGCCCTTGTACTAAGCGGGCAAAGGGTGATTCAAGCCACACACCGGTGCACGCACTTGGCTCCAGCGATTCCAGCCTGGTCCCGAACGGCGTGTGGGAAGTTCAGCGCCAGGCCGTCACCTGAAAGAAGGCGCGTGCGGTGCTCTGTGGAAGCACATAGCCGGGCTCAGCGCACTCACCCACCAGAAGGCGCTCCTGGGGCGATCCGGGAAAGGACCACGGCACATCCAATTGCCACACGCGGTAACCCAGGGCGTCGGCAACTTGCGCCCAGTTCAGCAACACCTGGCCCGCCTCCACGCGAAGATCCACCTGCGGCGCGGGCAGACTTCCATTGAAGAGCCACTGGCCCATGGCCATGCGCAGTGGCTGAAAGTTTGCGCCTGCGGCCACTTGCCGCCAGGTGGCGATCTCCGGAGCATCTTGGGAGGCAAAGGAAGCCTGCAAGCCCGACGGCACACTCTGATAGACAAGCTCCGCCGTCACCATCAGACTCTCCGCGGGTGTGGGAAAGCGGTAGTGCACAAGATCCGCGCCGCTGCCTTCCACTCCTTCAACACGGTTGAAGTCCGTGTCCAGCGAGGGCACGCCCACCACCCTCACCACATCGTAATTCCCGGCATCGCTGCGGAAGCCGGCCGGGGGCAGGCGGTTGTCCTTGAGGAAATGCGAAGCCCGCAGCAGCACCCAGGTGGGAGCCTCGTCGGCATCCCCCATCACGCCTTCCCAGATTTGGGTGTGCGAGGGATCGGGAATCACCTGGTGGTGTGGTTCCCAGCCACTTGCAGCCACCGGTGGATTCCCCTGGGCATCCCAGGCGCCGGACTCGAAGAGGGTATCGCCCGTGGTGGAAATCACCACCATGTGCAGCCACATCCGTCGCAGAGGAATGCCCGTGGGCAGCTTGTGGCCACTGCGGTTTGTAACACGCACCGAGATGTCCAGCGTGTCGCCGTCTTCTGTGCCCCACACATCCACCCAGGCGGCGCGGGAGAGCATGTCCGTGGCGCGCGCCCGCGTGTCGGCGAACTGTGCCGGACTTGCCGTGAGGCCCAGCGATGAGGCGTTGTCACGCAGGACGCCGCTCATCCAGGCGTTGCCACCCACGAACTCGTGTTTGAAGAAGGGCTGGCGGCTCTGCACATGCCAGGGAGGCATGGTTGAGATGTCCTGCGCCGTGGCGCTCTGGGGCATGTGGCAACCCTGACAGCTGAGGCCCTGTGCCGGATACAGGCTGTTCAGCCATTCCATGTAGGGCACCTGCTCCGGGAAGGTGCCGCCCACCTGGCCTTCGTTGTCCAGCCAGGGCGTGAAGAGCGTGTGGCAGGTGGCGCAGAGCTCCGACTGGCCCACATGGGCGCCCAGCACTGGCGTGAAGCCCGAGTTCACCTGCATGGGCCCGGTGAGGGGATTGGCGTAGGGCCCATAGATGCGTCGCTGCGTGCCGATGTGAAAACCACCGGTGAAACTGTCGTCCTGTCCCAGGTTGGCGAAATCGATCTGATGACAGAGGGTGCAACTGACGCCGTCGCGGGCCAGCGGATCCGCCAGCGCTTCATCCAGGCTGTAGGCCGTCGCGCCGGAATGGAAGGCTTCCACACTGCCCTGGGGGGCGTGGCAGCGCGTGCACTTGCTCTGGATCAGCTCGGCATAGTCGGGCGAGTGCAGGCACTCGCTGCGCACCTTGGCCTGCCACAGCGGATCCCGGGCCGACTGGCCCATCATGGTTGAGCGCCACATGGTGGCGGGCGAAATGTCCCGCCCGTCCTCCATCATGACCCCGACTGCGCCCGTGTGACACGCGGCGCACACGCCGCTGCCGCTGGTCAGCACGCCTTCGTCAACAGGCAGCGGCTGCTGGGCCAGGGCTTGGGTGCTCAAAGCCAGCATCAGCAAGGACCATGCACGCGTCGCCTTCATGGCCCACCTCCCCTTCGCATCATGGATTTCTGTCAGAGGATACGCCGGGCAAAGGGTTGGGGGGTGTCAGCTTTGTGACAAATGAATATCATTAAGAGAGTCTGTGGCAGGCGTCCGCTCAGGGAGCGACGAAGTTCAGCCGCTCTTCGCCCCGCCGCTCGAGCACCGTGTCGCGGCTCCAGCGCACATCGTCCCGGCGGGGGAAGTCCAGACGCGCGTGCAGGCCACGGGACTCTTCGCGGTAGAGAGCGCACGCCACTGCCAGGCGCGCGGCGGCCGCCATGTTGCGCAGTTCGATCAGACCGGGACGCAAGCTGGTGCGCCGGTAGTAGCTCTCGATCTCGGCGGCGATGAGGCGCAGGCGGCTGCTGGCCCGCTCCAGCCGCGGCCGGGAACGCACAATGCCCACATAGTCCCACATCAGGCTGCGGATCTCTTCGCGGTCGTGGGCAACCACCACCCACTCCTCGGGATCGTAGGTGCCCGACTTGTCCCAGGGGGCGATGCGCTCCTCCGGCGCCTCCGGCAGCGGGTTCAACGCCAGCGCGGCAGCGGCCCGGCGCCCGTAGACCACGGCTTCAAGCAGGCTGTTGGAGGCCAGGCGGTTCGCGCCGTGCACACCGGTGCAGGCGGATTCGCCAATGGCGAAGAGCCCCTGCAGGCTGGTGCGCCCGTCCAGGTCGGTCCACACGCCACCACACTGGTAGTGGGCCGCCGGCACCACCGGAATGGGCTCCTGCGTGATGTCCAGGCCCAGATTCAGGCAGGTGCGGTGGATGTTGGGGAACTGTTCCAGGAGTTCCGAAACCGGCAGATGAGTGGCGTCAAGCCACACATGGTCCACACCATCGGCCTTCATTACCTGGTCGATGCCCCGTGCCACAATGTCCCGTGGCGCCAACTCCAGCATGGGATGGACGCCCTCCATGATGCGTCGTCCGCGACCGTCCACCAGGCGCGCCCCGTGCCCGCGCAGGGCTTCCGAGATGAGCCAGTTCTGGGCCTCGGGCAGGGCAAGGCTGGTGGGATGGAACTGGAAGAACTCCAGGTTGGCCAGCCGCGCTCCCGCGCGCCACGCCAGCGCCGTGCCATCGCCAGTGGCGATCTCCGGATTGGTGGTGTGGCGGTAGATCTGTCCGCTGCCGCCCGTTGCAAGAACGGTGGCCCTTGCCAGCACGCGGTGCACGGGGAAATGTTCGGCCTTGTCGTGCACGGGCATCACATAGGCGCCGTGACAGGGGCCGCCATCGCCACGACCGGCATCGGTGTAGTGGTGGCGGGTGATGAGATCCACCACCATCCAGTGCGGCAACAGCGTGATGCGCGGATGCTGCCGCGCAGCGTCCAGCAGCGCACGCTCGATCTCAGCGCCTGTCAGGTCGCGGGCGTGCACGATGCGGTGGTGGTGGTGGCCACCCTCGCGGCCCAGGTGCAGCCGACCCTGGTCGTCCGTGGTGAAGCGCGTGCCGTGGGCCATCAGCCAGCGGATGCTCTCCGGCCCCTCGCGCACAATCTGCGACACGGCATCCGCGTGACACAATCCATCACCGGCACTGTGCGTGTCCTGTTCGTGCTGAACAAAGGAATCCTCATCCCCCAGTGCGCTGGCGATGCCGCCCTGGGCGCGATTGGTGGAGGTGTTGAGCAATTCGGACTTCGTCAGCAGCAGGACATCGCCGTGACTGGCGGCGGCCAGTGCGAAACTCAGGCCCGCAATGCCGCTGCCCACCACCAGGTAGTCCGTGCGACGGGGCGGTGATGAAGAGTGTGTGTCGCTCATGACTGAAGATAGTCCTGCACGGGCTGGATGCGCAGATCCTGGTCCGCCACCACCAGGGGCAGGGCGTGATCCGTCGGCATGCGCACGGCGTCCTTCCATGTGGTCACCAGGTGCCGCAAGCGGTGGGTGGCCACGGCGGCACGCAGCTCGTCCATGTCCCCCGGAGACCACGCGTGGTGATCGCCGAATGTGCGCGTCCAGGCGGGCGGTCCCAGGCGACGCACGGTGGCCTGCAGGAAGCGCTCTGGCGCCGCGATGCCACACACGACGCCGTGCCTTCCGCTCATGCCTCCCGCCACGGGCTGCCACGATCCCGCCTGCAGCAGGTTGCTGATGGTGGCGTGCATGATGAAGATGGGCGGAAGTACGCGGCCCGCCCGGTCAAAGAGTTCGCCGAAGTGGTCGCGCAGCAGGTGCACGCTATCCGGGGTGGGGCGTCCCAACACGATGACGCTGGCGTCCAGCGCCGCCGCAGGAGTCTCGCGCAGGCGTCCGAAGGGCAACACGGCCTCCCGGCGGGGATCCACGGCGCAATCCCAAAGGAGAATGTTGCCGTCCCGGCGCAGGGCCATGTGCTGGAAACCGTCGTCCAGCAGGATGCTGCCCGCCCCCAGTTCCCGCAAGCGGCGTGCGCCCTCCCGGCGATCCTCGCACACGGCCACCCAGGCCTGGGGCACTTGCTGCGCCAACATGAGCGGCTCATCCCCCGCCACGGCGGCGTTCACATCGGGAAGAGGACCCGCACCCTGGGAAACCAGCAGCCAACCCCGACTGCGCCGCCCGTAGCCTCGGGACAGGATGGCCACGGGCAAAGGCAGGTCGGGCACGCACCCGCGCAAGGGGTGGGGGCCACCCTGAATCGCGGCCAGGGCCAGCAAGCGCACCATCGGACTCTTGCCCGTTCCGCCCAGACTGATGTTGCCAACCGCGAGCACGGGCACGCCTGCCGCAGATGAGGAAAGCAGACCGCGTGCATAGAGGCGGCGACGCAAAGCCATCAGGCCACCCCAGGGCGCGGAGAGCAAAACGGCCGTGCAGCTACGCATGGTGGGCCTCCGGAGAGAACCACGCATCAGCGCGAGCCTCCACA
>Ga0172373_10006613_pt1 | contig 15355 bp, 15 predicted proteins | sample Lak10m_2_FD_114546 | JGI IMG/M metagenome (GOLD analysis project Ga0172373, IMG submission 114546) | Freshwater microbial communities from Kabuno Bay, South-Kivu, Congo - kab_092012_10m | ecosystem: Environmental > Aquatic > Freshwater > Lake | place: Democratic Republic of the Congo...
CTTTACATTTGCCTTGGGCGGGTCGAAGAAGGCTGTTACACCTTCGAATTTCCAGTCAAAATCATCCTGTTCGGTCGGGAATGAAGTATCGTGCACGGCACTTGCCACCCCGAGTACGCGATACCCTTTGGCGGCCATTTCCTCTGTAAGGTCCAGTACGCGTTCGCGAAGTTCCTCACTTGCTCCGCAAACCGTCAGTACACGCTCGACAGCCCCCTTGCAGGCCACCACCTGATGCTTTTTATTGTCGCTCCAGATATGTGTCATCATGGGCGGACGCCCCCCGAGCGGATATTCGTGAACAAGATGGTAACCCTTTCTGGGGTCGCGGCCACGCTCTTTAACACGTTCTTCAATAGCCTGCTCCATGGCATCAAAAGGTTCAGGCTCGCTGGCCCACCAGGCATAATCCAGCACCCTTTCTTCACTGTCTTCTGAAAAAGAGACAATCTCTGCCACCGACATCCGGTTTTCAGTAATTGTCCCCGTTTTATCCAGACAAATTACCGTAGCCGAACCCAGACTCTCCACGGTTTTGGGCTGTTTCACCAGAATTCCGGATTTCACCATCCGGTAGCTTCCCAGTGCCATGAAAGTAGTGAACGCGACCGGTATTTCTTCCGGAAGAAGCGCCATGGCGATTGTCAGAGAAAGCAGTAACGCCTGCCAGAAATCATTTTCAGCAGATATATTCAGAAATAAAGCCAGTGAGAAGGCTATAATACCAAAAATACCCATTTGCCTGACGAACTTTTCCAGCTGCAGTTGCAAGGGTGTCGGCACCGGATCAATTGCTTCGATGGATTTGCCCAGTTTTCCGAGCTCAGTATTGTTTCCCGTGGAAATAACCCTGAACACCCCCTGTCCGGCAGCCACAGTAGTACCCTGAAACAGGTTTTCTCCGGCTTTTTTGTCCACCGCCAGACTCTCGCCAGTCAAAACAGCCTCTTCAACAGACAAATCGTGTTGTTTCAGAATAACACCATCCGCCGGGATACGCTCGCCCTCTCCAACCGTTACCGCATCGTCGGGCACCAGTTCGGCAGCTGGCAACTCGGTCCAGACACCGTCGCGCAACACACGAACATTGGCTTCGGTAAACTCCCTGAGCGCTTCCAGTGCTTTTTCGCTTTTGGTTTCCTGAAATATTTCAATACCCGCAACGAACGCTATGGACAAAAGCATCATGATTGCCTCGGTGGTATCTCCCAGGAAGAAATACAGTCCGCAGGCAACAGCCAGCAGCAGGAACATTGGCTCCCTGACAATATTCAATATACTGCGCAGCAAGTGGTTCTTTTTTGCTGATGTGAGCACATTGCTCCCGAACTTTTTTCTTCTTTCAACGACTTCAGATGTACTTAAGCCAGTAATTTCAACGGCATTTGGAGTATGTTTGCGGTCCTTCATGGTACAAAAGTGAGTGTATTGGCGAGGTCGGGACAGTGAGATACGTCATTGGTATACATGATCCCGGTTTTTTTTCAGGACGCAATATACCTGAAATTTTGCGGCCGGATTCAACGAACCAGACAGCAACTATCAAAATGAACACAATGAAACTTGCGGAAAAAATAACGGCTATCGAGGCTGCCAAGAAAGTAAAGAGCGGCGATCATGTCTTTATTCACGGTGCCTCAGCCATTCCTCAGGCACTGGTCAATGCGCTCGCTGAGGTATCTGGCGATTTGCAGTATGTACGTCTGTATCACCTGCACCTCAACGGTTCTTTCCCTCTTATCGGCGAGGAGTTCAGGGGTATTTTCTCCGACAACTCCTTCTTCATGGGAGATAACGTACGGCAGGCGGTACGTGAAAAAAGAGCCGACTATATACCTGTGGCACTCGCCGAGCTTCCGCTGCTCCTGCGCAGGCGCGTGGTTCCGCTCGATGTGGCGCTGGTGAGTGTTTCTGCTCCCGACAAACACGGATTTGTTTCCCTGAGTACTTCTGTTGACGTGGCGCTTGCAGCCGTACAGTCTGCTTCACTGGTTATCGCACAGGTGAACAGATACCTCCCGCGCACACATGGAGACGGTGTGCTGCACCTGCGCGATATTGACTTTATTGTGGAAGAGGATATCCCGCTTCCCATCAAGGCGTATCCTGCCCCGTCGGCCGAGGAGATGGAAATTGGTCGGCACGTGGCAGCGCTGGTACCCGATGGCGCGACCATGCAAATGGGAATTGGAACCATGCCGAATGCTGTACTGAGCTGCCTGACCGGTCATAAAGATCTCGGCGTGCATACCGAAATGTTCAGCGACGGACTGCTGCCTCTGATCGAGTCGGGAGTAGTGAACAACAGCAAAAAGAAAGTATTGCCCGGCCGTACAGTCACGTCGTTCGCAGGTGGCTCACAGGAACTATACGATTTTGTAGATGACAACCACGCACTGGTTTTCAAAGATATTTCGTGGGTAAACGACCCGGTGATTATTTCAAGAAACCCACGGGTAGTGGCTGTAAACAGCGCGCTTGAGGTGGATTTGAGCGGCCAGGTCTGTGCAGACTCCATCGGAACCCAGATGTTCTCGGGGGTGGGTGGACAAATGGATTTCATGCTGGGAGCTGCACACTCTCAGGATGGCATCCCGATTATTGCCATGTGCGCACGAACCAACAAGGGTCTTTCCAAAATCGTATCCACACTCAAAGTAGGTGCCGGCGTAACAGTTACCCGCTCGCAGGCACACTGGATTGTAACGGAATATGGAGCCGTTGATTTGTACGGCAAAAATCTGGGAGAACGCGCCAAAGCGCTTATATCTATTGCTCACCCCGACGACCGGGAGGCACTGGAGCGAGCCTGGAGAGAACGATAAAAAATCGGGAATTCGGACTTTTACCTCATGGAGTTGCGCTAACTTCGCCGCCGGAATTTTTAAAAATCTGGATGGCAGTATGAAAATCAATGACGTTTACGACCCGAAACAATATGTAGCTGCCGAAGAGCGCTATGACAGGATGCAATACCGCCGCTGCGGCAGGAGCGGGATTCTTCTCCCCGTGCTGAGTATCGGGCTATGGCATAACTTCGGACATACCGATAATCTCGAGACTGCAAGGCATATCCTGCGCACGTCGTTCGATCACGGAATTACACACTTCGATCTGGCCAACAATTACGGCCCGCCCTTTGGCTCGGCAGAGGAAAATTTCGGTCGCCTGTTCCGGCAGGACTGGAAGCCTTACCGCGATGAACTCATTCTTTCCACCAAAGCAGGATGGGATATGTGGCCCGGACCATACGGAAACCTCGGATCCCGCAAGTACCTCATCGCCAGCCTCGACCAGAGCCTGAAAAGAATGGGCGTGGATTATGTGGATATTTTCTACCACCACCGCCCCGATCCCGATACACCTCTCGAGGAAACGATGGGCGCACTCGATCATATCGTGCGGCAAGGTAAAGCGCTTTATGTGGGTATTTCCCAATATAAACCTGAAGAAACTGCCCGCGCCTTCGAAATTCTGCGCAGTATGGGTACTCCCCTGCTCATACACCAGCCCCGCTACTCCATGTTCGACCGGTGGGTGGAAGACGGTCTGCTCGATGTTATCGGACGCGAGGGCGTAGGAAGTATTGTGTTCTCACCCCTGGAACAGGGACTGCTTACAGACAAGTATCTGCATAGTCTGCCTGAGAATTCACGCGCAGTCAGGGACGGCCGGTATATGAACGAAGCCAAAATCAGCGCTGAAAAACTCGCCAAAGTACGTGCCCTGAACGAAATGGCGGTTGGCCGAGGACAAACACTCGCCCAGATGGCTATTGCGTGGTTGCTCAAAGACGAAAGGGTCACCACTGTGCTCCTCGGAGCCAGTACCCCGCAGCAAATGCTCGACAATATCGGTACGCTCAAAAACATGTCGTTTACCTCCGATGAACTCGCACGCATCGAAACTATCCTGAAAGGCTAAACCGGCTGTCCATGACCTTTGATGTAACCATTCCGGTACTGAACGAAGAGGCCACCCTCGACAGACAGGTACGCATACTCCACGGTTTTCTGGCGGAACACTTCCCGGACCGGAAACAATGGCGTATTGTCATCGCCGATAACGGAAGTACCGATAATACCAGACACATAGCCGCAGCACTGGGCGATGACCTGCCCGAAGTTCACCTGGTCAGGGTACCTGAAAAGGGCGTGGGACTGGCGCTTAAAACCTCCTGGCAACAGAGCCAGGCAGATATTGTGGGCTATATGGACCTGGATCTGGCCACTGACCTGACGCATTTTCTTCAGGCCTACAACGCCCTGAATTCCGAGGGCTTTGATCTGGTTTATGCTACCCGACTGCATCGAAAATCAAGGGTCATCGGTCGTACCGTCAAAAGGGAGATTACATCAAGGGTATTCAACACGATACTCAGGGTATATCTGGGCGTCAGATTCTCCGACGGGATGTGCGGTTTTAAATGGCTTAAACGGGAAAAACTGGCTGCGCTGATGGAGGGTGGTGCTGTGAGCAACGGCTGGTTCTTCAGTACAGAACTGCTCACGGTGGCCGAATGGCAGGGACTCCGGATGTGCGAACTGCCGGTTATCTGGCGGGATGACACTACCTCCAGCCGCGTAAATATCATCAGGCTGGCTGTACAGTACCTGAAAGCCATGAAGGTACTCAAAAGACGCCGTCACGGATAAGAGCTTGTTCAGGATTCTCTCGCCGAGTCAAAAACGGGGCATTACCTCCCGGCAATGCCCCGTTTTTTCAAGGGTTCGCACCCGCGTATATACGCGCAATCCTATTTCTTCAGTTCTGCACCATCCATCCCGAGCAGCCCCATCATCCAGGAATATTCCATTGCCTTCTCTTCCAGTCGCTTGAAACGACCGGATGCACCTCCGTGTGATCCGGACATACTCGTCTTGAACAGCAACACGTTCTTGTCTGTCTTCAGATCGCGGAGCTTTGCCACATACTTGGCCGGCTCAAAATACTGAACCTGCGAGTCAGCAAAAGATGTCAGTACCAGCATATTGGGATATTCTCCTTTTTTCATGTTGTCGTAAGGTGAATACGATTTCATATACTCGTACTCCTCTTTTACCGCCGGATTGCCCCACTCGGTATATTCACCGGTAGTAAGCGGAATGGAGGGATCACTCATGGTAGTGATAACATCCACAAACGGAACCCCTGCAATAACCCCCTTGTACAAATCGGGGCGCATATTCGTCACAGCTCCCATCAGCAAACCACCCGCCGAGCGGCCTTCAATAAACAGCCGGTCTGATGAAGTATATTTCTCCTTTACCAGATATTCCGAGCAGTCCACAAAATCATTAAAGGTATTCTTCTTCTTCAGCATTTTTCCATCCTCGTACCACTTGTAGCCCATCTCCATGCCACCCCGGATATGGGCAATGCCCACCACAAATCCGCGGTCCAGCAGACTGAGCTGATCGCGGTTGAAGTACGGATCATAACTGGAGCCATAACTGCCATAACCGGTGAGATAACAGGGAGCTGACCCGTCTTTCTGAAGCCCTTTTTTATAAACAAGCGAGACAGGCACTTTCACGCCATCCCGGGCAGTAACCCAGATGTAAGCCGTTTCGTAATTGTCGGGATTGAAATTCCCCAATACAGGCGCAACCTTTTTTACCTCCCCCGCGCGCGTCTGCATATCATAATCAATGATTGTGGTCGGCGTTTTGGGCGAAGTAAATCCGTAACGCAGCACACTGGTGTTAAACTCCGGATTGTTCTCCAGGTAACAGGAATAGGTAGCCTCTCCTGTGGCGATATAGTGGTCTGACTTGTCGGACCAATTAATCACATGAATCTGGCTCAGTCCGCCCTTGTGCTCGGCCGTAACCAGGTAATCCCTGAAAACGGTGAAGCCGTCAATCAGCGCGTCTTCCCTGTGCGGGAGCACATCTTTCCAGTTTTCGAAGCCTGGATTGGCAACAGGCGCCTCCATAATCCGGAAGTTCGGTGCATTCCAGTTGGTGCGTATGACAAATTTATCATTCCAGTGCTCCAGATTGTAGTAGAAACCGGCCTCCCTCGGGCGAACCACGGTGAAAGTGCCAGCCGGATTATCCGCATTCAGATACCTCACCTCTACTGTTTGAGTATAGGCGGAATTGATGAAAAAATACTGTTCCGACTTCGACTTGTCGAGATAGGCATACTGGGTCTCGTCAGTTTCGTGATACATCAGCACATCCCGTTCGTGCGGAGTTCCAAGTGTATGACGCCATATTTTATCATTTCGGAGCGTCACCTTGTCTTTGGTGTCGTAAAGCAATGTTTTGCTGTCGTTAGCCCAGTAAAAACTGCCTGCGATATCAAATGACTCAGTCAGGTCTTTGCCTGTTGCCAGATCCCTGAAATAAATCCTGAAAAGATTACGACCCGTGTAGTCAACCGAATAGGCCATCATCCTGTTGTCGGGACTGACCTGAATACCTCCAAGCTGGCAGTATTCTTTTCCGGCAGCCAGGGCATTTACATCCATCAGCAGTTCCCCGGCTGCATCCGGCGAGCCTTTTTTTCTGGAAAAAACAGGGTACTCCTTACCGGTTTCATACTTCGATACATACCAGTAGCCATTTTTGAAATAGGGGACAGAGGAATCATCTTCCTTGATCCGCGCTTTCATTTCCTGATACAGTTGCTCCCTGAGTTGAGCTACCGGTGCCAGCACAGAGTCTGTATAGCGGTTTTCAGCCTCCAGATAGGCCACTACTTCCGGGTTTTCCCGCTCATTGAGCCAGTAATATTCATCGGTTCTTTTGTCGCCAAAAGCAGAAACCAGCTCTTTGGGTTTCTTTTCCGGGTGCGGGGCCGTGAAGGGGTCGGCATTGAAGACTGAAGGTTTCAAGGCAGAGGCTGTTTGGTGAGTGTTGTCTGTACCCTGACAGGCGTACAGCAATAAAATCAGAACAAGAGGTGAAAAATGTTTCATATCGGGCAAATTTGATTCATTTTCTGATAAAATACACCGCCAGAATCAGAAATACGAATCCGACAAGATGATTCCACTTTAACTCCTCATTGCGGAACAACAGAAGAGTAAACACGGTGAATACAAGCAAGGTAATAACTTCCTGAATAACTTTCAACTGTACCAGTGTAAACGTCATGAAGATATTGGAAATGACCAGAAGAAGGATGGTATAGAATGCCCTCATTTTATGTTCTGAATGTAATCAGGTAATTGACGCCAAAGTTCCAGATCATGACTATGCCGGTTGCTATCGCTTTGGACAGATAAAACGGCACACCTTTTTTCTCGTTAAAGTAGTAAATCAGTGAATTATTCATCGCCAGTCCTGCAGCAGAAACGGCCAGAAATTTGGCAAACTGTGTTCCCACCTCTGCATCGTGGCTGTGAAAGGTCCAGATTCTGTTCAGTATATAGTTACTGATAACCGCAGCGAAGAATCCGGTGCTGTTGGCAGCATACCGGTTAATTTTCACCCATTCTTTCAGTAACCAGGTGATACCAAAATCAACAATTACCCCCGATGCACCAACAATTCCGAATTTCAGGAATTTAATGAAGAAATCCATAGTACCGCACTTTTCATTTTCTGATGGCCTGATCAAGATCGGCGATCAGATCATCCGGATTTTCAATTCCCACGGAAACCCTGATGAGTCCGTCGGTAATACCATTTTCTATTCTGGTTTCACGGGGTACTGCCAGGTGCGACGAGGAGGCAGGATGCAGGATCAGCGTATCCACATCGCCCAGTGTAGGTGCCTGAGTGCACAGTTTCAGACTGTCCATACACTTCAGTGCTCCTTCCATACCTGACTTCAGTTCGAAGCTGAGCATACCGCCGAAACCGCCATTCATCTGTTTTTTGGCCAGTTCATGGTCCGGATGGGTCGGGAGTCCCGGATAATTTACCCGATCCACGGCCGGATGCTCCGACAGGAAAGCAGCTATTTTCATGGCATTGGAGCAATGTCTTTCCATACGCAGGGCCAGCGTCTTCATACCGTTGGATGTCAGCCAGGCCTCAAATGGCGAACAGTTTGTTCCAGCCAGTTTCATGGCTTTCCACACGCCCCCGCGCATGAGATCGCGGTCGTAACCCACTACAACCCCGGCAATCGAATTGCCGTGTCCGTTCAGGTATTTGGTGGTGGAGTGAATCACAAAATCGGCACCCAGCAGCAGTGGCCTCTGAAGCATCGGAGTAGCGAAGGTATTGTCAACAGCACACAAAGCCCCGTACTGATGTGCCAGCGCAGCGATGGAAGCAATGTCGTAACAGGCCAGTGTCGGGTTGGACGGTGTCTCGCAGTATATCAAACGGATATTATCTTCCGTCCGGAGCAGGAGTTCTGTACCCGCCAGGTCTTTCATATCCGTGAATATGGTTTCCACCCCGAAGTTGCCCAGCACACTTTTGAGCAATTCAGTGGTCCCGCCATACAGATCGCCCTGAGTAAGCACTTTATCGCCCGATTTGAGCACACCCATCAACAGTGTGGAGATAGCAGCCATGCCGCTGCTGGTCATGACAGCGTAGGGTATCCGGTCGCTTCCATAACTTTCCAGCAGTGCAATCTTATCGGCAACAGCATCTACTGTAGGATTGGCATACCGGCTGTAAACGTGCCCGCTCTCGATATTTTTGAAGATTTCAATGCTCTGACCGGCATCTTCAAAAACAAAAGAAGAAGTGGCATAAATAGGGAGGACATGCGGCGCTGTGCTTCTGTGCTCACCGTTTTCCCTGACAACAAGCGTATCTGTTCTCATGTATTTTATTTTTTATTCCCCCGGCCAGAAATGCTCGCAAACCTTGTGCAGCAGTTCATCCGGTTTTGCCCTGGATGAAAGATAAAGAGACGCCCGACAACCTCCCGCATACGGGCAATCCTGCAAAATAATATCAGGCTTGTTGTCGCGGTCAATATCGCCGAACCAAAGAAATTCCACAATTGGAGCATCCTCGGGGTTCTCGCAGGTTAACCATTGGGTAAGATTTTGTACTTTCAGTGGCTCTGTAGCATAGTCAAGTACCTTGACACTGAAGTTTTTAATGACCGTCATCATGCCCTCCAGTTCGGCACACCCGGTTACCGCAATACCATAAGCTGGTTTGATGAGGGTGTCATTCAAATCGTTGCCCGGATAGACAGCAAACTGGGTGCCGGGATTGAGAAAACTGACACATCCCGCCTGCTCTACATCCATAAAACCCATCGGACCACAGTAGCCGGTCTTCAGGGGAGTACGACTGGCAATCAGGAACTTGCTGGCATCCTCCTGATCTGTCTTGAGCACATCCAGCTCCTGACCCGTAAATTCATCTGTCACCTTGCCTTTGGTCACCTTCACAGCCCTCAGTTCATCAGCAAAGGAATCGCGCCGATAAACACCATACCAGTTAAAAAGTTCTGTTGCGGGTTCTTCAAACAGCAGCGACTCCTCATAATACAATCCGGTTGTACTGTTCAGATAAGAGCCAAAAACCCAGCCGGTCTTGTTTCCTGCGTGAACTTTGAGCCAGGGCCCGAAAGGAGAGTTCTCGTCCGTTGTATCAAGCTGAACATATTCACCGTTATTCCAGGCCTCTACAAACTGTACCACCGTTCCTTTAATGAGCGAGCCTGATTTTGCCGAATTTTTCCCGGGCGCAACACGCATATTCAGATTGTCGGCAGTAACGATCATTTCTTCCGGAAAATAAGGGGTTGACTGTGCAGTTACAGCCGGAAAAAATGAAAAAAGCATCAGGAATGTCAGCAGGTGTTTCATATTGTGACGAAGGGTTTGCGCACTACGCACCGTACATTCTCCTGTGGCGGCCGTGCCGCTGAAGACGTTACAGTCATACTGCGGTTAAAATAAAGCGCTAAGGTAAGACTGAGACGTTTGTTTTCCGGATATATTGCGATCTTTCCGCGATGAAACTACTGATAGCAGGTTTTGTGCTCAGTCTGCTTGGCTCTCTCCCCCCCGGACTCATCAATCTTTCGGTTGCGTACATAGCCATCCGGCGCAGTTTTATTGCCGCCATGGTACTTGGTACGGGGGCTGCCTCCGCCGAATATTTTCAGGCGCTTGCCGCGGTGGCCCTGGTTGGTGTCATTCCCTCGTTCAAGGCGATATTCGAATGGGTGGCCGCTTTTGTATTTCTTTCTCTCGGCTTGTACATGTTGCTTTGGCCGCAAAAGCCCGGTCAACCCGACGAAATTGATGAAGTCTCTCTGGGTTCCTATTTCAACAGAGGTATCCTGATCAGCATTTTCAATCTCCTCGCCATTCCCTATTGGGTGACGTATTGCAGCTGGCTTCAGACTGAAGGATGGTGGAGCAACGAGACTTCAGATATGCTCATTTTCGCCGCCGGCGTCAGTACAGGTACCATCGGAGCATTCGGATTGTATGCGTGGTTCAGTACAAAAATCCTGCAGCGGGTGAACAATATCGCCAGAATTGCCAATCTGGTGATTGGACTCACTTTCCTGGGACTGGCTGCCAAACTGCTGTTTCAGCGTCTTTGGGCATGACATCAGCGCTTGTCAGAAGAGAATAACCCGGGATATCTGGCGCGAATTTCTTCGGCATCCTCTCTGTTATTGATGTTACTCAGTGTTTCCGGCCGACTGGCATTTTTAAGTAGTACATCTGTATTAATGAGTACCTTTCTTGGACATGACACTCCCTGTGCCAGAAAGGAAAGTAATACCGGATAACTTTTGGGCTCCCAGATTGCAACCAGCGGCTCCGGAAAAGACGCTGAATCGAGCCTTAACGCAGTCGCTGCTGATTTCACCGATCTGGCACCAACCAGCTCGCTGACAGCCTCTCTGTTGAATAACGGCAAATCGCAGGCCATTACCAGCCATGCCGCATCCGGGTCGTGCCTGAATGCTGATAAAATGGCTCCGTAAGGCCCCAGATCTGTGAATGTATCAGTTATTACAGGATAAGTTGCCATATCCGAAGCCTGATCGGGACGGCAGGAGAGATATACTTCTTCGCAAAATTCAGACAACAGTCCGGCAGCATATTCCCGCTGGGGTACTCCGTGCCAGCTTATCGCCCCCTTGTCGGCACCCATTCTCGAACTCCTCCCGCCAGCAAGCACCAGACCTTTCAATCGCGGACTGTTCCTTTCAATTGACGACCTGACTACCGCTTCAATACCGGAAATATCATTTTGTTGCAGTACAGAAATCTGTTTGCCGGATAGCAGTTTACTTAGCCAGGGGAATGGTGCATCAACTCCTTCTGTAAGTATAATCAGCTCAGGATTAGTCAGTTGTACCGACCTCTTCAGCAAGGAGGCCTCTTTGACTGGATCTACCACTATAATCTGCCGGGCAGCTTCATGGTGATTGCCGTTTACAAATACGACATCCGCCTGACTAAAAACAGACCTTTGCTGAAATATACCGAAAGCAGACCGGAATACCAGTTGTCGGCTGTGCAACAGGTCAGTATATTCACACTGAGCGCCATATCCGGTCATCCCCTCCGGAAACTCACCCGCGTGGTGCGAGGTGTCTGCGTATGCACACGCGTACGAGGGAGACAACACACGGACAAGCTCACCGGCAAGATCCCGGATACTGCTGCAATTAGTACCGAGAATTGCCCACTCATTACGACCAAATTTACCCATCAGGGGCTTGGCCAGTTCAGGATGTCTGTGTTTGTCTGCTGAAATCACGCTTTCCCCCGGTTTTCTCCATGAGTTTTATTTCCTTCACAACGATATCGTGTGAAGCGGCTTTGCACATGTCATAGATTGTCAGGGCGGCTATACTGGCACCTACCATAGCCTCCATTTCAACGCCGGTCCGGGCAGTCAGTGAGGCCGAGCAATCAATGATTACCTCATTTCCAGCGAGCTGGATATCCAGATGGCAATGATCCAGACCGAGGGGGTGACACAGCGGAATAAGATCGCCCGTTTTCTTGGCTGCCATGATTCCGGCCAGTATCGCCACCTGAAATACATCACCTTTGGGGGAAAACAAGCGACCATCCCCGGCGAGTGCAGCGAGCACTTCGTCAGGCAATAGAACAATAGCACGGGCTCTGGCGGTCCGAAGAGTCGCATGCTTGGAGCCGACATTTACCATTTCGGCCTGGCCATCTGCATTGATATGCGACAACTCCGCCATTGTTTTGCTTAAAGCTGGTCAACTACAGCCGAAATGCGGCCAAAGATATCCTCAATCTCGCCAATGCCCACGATGCTGTGACTCTTGCCCTGCGCGTTGTAGAAATCGAAAACAGGGGTGGTTTCGTTCTTGTAAACCTGTATTCTGGTACGAATAATTTGCTCGTCGTTATCGTCGGGCCTCCCGGAGGTTTCTCCCCGCTTTTTAATACGCTGAACGATTTCTTCATCATCGCACTGGAGTGCAATCAAGGCATGGATGGAAGACCCTTTCTCGGCAAGCAATGCATCCAGTGCCTCAGCCTGAGGAATCGTCCGCGGGAAACCGTCAAATATGAAACCGCCTGCGTCCGGATGTGCATCCACCTTGTTTCTCAACATGCCAATTGTCACACTGTCGGGCACCAGCTCACCCTTGGCCATATAGGATTTCGCCTCCAGCCCGAGCGGGGTATTATTCCCCATCTCGTAACGGAAAAGATCTCCGGTACTGATGTGTACGAGCCCGTACTTATCAATCATTTTGGCAGCCTGGGTACCCTTTCCGGATCCCGGAGGGCCAAATAGTATTAAATTGGTCATGCTTGTTGCTTTTCGTCAGCTAAAAAAATATCCATATCAGAGGATTTTTCGCACTTGCAAAGTTAGACAGAGCCTGCATTTTTATGAAAAATCAGAAATACTTTTTAAAAACAATTACTTTATTTTTTTTCATAGAAAAAACCTTTTAAATGATTTACGAAAAGCACATTATTTAAATTTTTATTCTAAAACCAGGCACCCGAATGAGCAAAACGACATGAAGGTGCCCCGGCAGAATGATCCATATCCATATCCATCTCCAGCCATTTCATCATTGTGTCAACTCCTGTTTTCAATCCACTTAAGCAGTCGTTCCGCTTCATTTCTTTCAAAGAGGTCTGTCCCGCGATTAAGCGTGGCTGCAGAACCGCAGGCCACTCCCATCTGTACCATTTCCACCGGTGTTTTGCCTTGATTCATTGTCCAAACCATTCCGGCTACCATGCTGTCGCCTGCTCCGACTGTTGTTTGCTTTTTTACCGGTGGAGCGGGTATGTGCTTCACTATTTCGCGGGTAACGAGCATCGCACCCTGTGCCCCCAGTGAAACCACCACAATTTCACACTGCCCTTTCTCTATTAACAGGCGGGCTGCATCATCCACCTCGTCCATTTCCAGCTGATTGACACCAGAGAGGGCACTCAGTTCGGCCAGATTGGGTTTCAGCAAGTAAAGCCCCTCGTCGGCAGCAGCTGAGAGCGCCTCCCCCGAGGTATCCAGTATCAGCCTGGAGCCAATTTTCCTGGCGAATGATGCAACCTGCTCATAGTAGGTAACCGGTAAACCGGGCGGCAAACTACCACTGGCTACCAGTATGTCTGGCCGGATATGCTCTATCAACTTCAGGCATTTGTCTGCATCTTCGAGGGTCAGACTAATCCCGGGCAGGGTGAAACGAAACTGCTGGTTGGTATCCGTTTCTGTGACGGAAATATTCTCTCTTGTTTCACCATCCACATTTATCACTGAAGAAGTTATCCCTTCACTGTCGAGAATACTGTTGAGTAATGTGCCATTAACTCCTCCACAGGGAAAAACTGCCAGACTTTCACCGCCCAGCCTTCGGATACCTTTCGATACGTTGATACCCCCGCCACCTGCATCCGTTTTCATCTCGGTGCATCTGAGTTTCTGTTCTGGAATTAGCCGGAGAGTTGTTGTACTTTTGTCCAGCGCCGGGTTCAGTGTAAGTGTTACTATGCTCACGGTTATTTTTTTTTGTAAAACTACCACAAAGGAACAATCATGTCCGATTTTTTCAACAATAAAAGAGTTTGGATTACCGGTGCATCGTCAGGAATAGGTGAAGCACTTGCCCTTGCTTTTGCCAGCCAGGGAGCCCATCTTTTACTTTCTGCAAGAAATGAGGATGCACTACAAAAAGTGGCACTACAATGCAAAGAACTTGGCGCAGGTATGGTTTCGGTACAAAAACTGGATCTCTCCGATCATAACTCCATTCCGGGTATCGTGCGTAACGTGGTTGCCAGTGTGGGCAAAGTGGATATTCTCATCAACAACGGAGGTATTTCCCAGCGTTCTCTCGCACTCGACACCTCACTCGACGTGGATAAAAAACTGATGGAAGTGAATTACTTCGGTACCCTGGCTGTTACAAAGGCTGTTTTACCCGGTATGATTACGCATCAACTCGGCCATATTGTTACTATCACCAGCCTGACAGGGAAATTTGGTACCCCGTACAGATCGGCTTACGCGGCCTCCAAGCATGCTCTTCATGGTTTTTTCGACAGCCTTCGAGCAGAACTCGGTGATACTCAGATCAAAATTACGCTCGTCTGCCCCGGATTCATCCGCACAAATGTCAGTATAAACGCACTCACTGGCAGCGGCGACAAGCTGGGTACCATGGACGAGGCTACCGATAAAGGTATGTCACCAGAACGTCTCGCCTACAAGATACTGGCTGCCATCGAACGCGGTGATGAGGAGGTATATATTGGTGGCAAAGAAGTACTCGGTGTTTATCTGAAGCGCTTCTTCCCGGGATATTTCTCCCGTCTCATAAAAAAGACGAGGGTCCGCTGATACCCCCCTACCCTACCCGCGTCGTAGCGAGCAGCCGCTTGACGCTGTACCTGCCACTCCCCTTTCCTATCAGCATCATCAGCCCTCCGATGATAGCCATATTCTTCATAAATGTAATGCTCTTCAGGCGTAATTCCACTTGTGTGCTGAAATTCCAGAAATCATCCACAATAAATGTAACGGGTACCCAGTACATAATCAGCATAATGGCGCCAAGGGACGAGCGATAACCCAGTAAAACCATAATTCCTCCTACCGCAAGCAGAAAGATTGCTCCTGACAAAAGCATGTCCTGATTCCAGTTCAGGCCATAACCAGTCATGGTTTCTTTTGTTTTTTCGAAGTACAAGGCCGAATCTATAGCCTCAAAAATGAATATTGCCGATAAAAATATACGGCCGGTTAAATCTGTAATGTCCTTCATGCCTTGTAATTGAACCGCTAATATAGGCAGTATAATAATATGGCCCGTTACAAAATAAAAAAGCCCCCCTCCTGCTTCAGGAGAGAGGCCATCCCAAAAACCGATTTCAAAGTATGTAAACCGGTTTATGGAACTTTATTCGAAGGCTTTCGCCCGACCAACCAGTCCGAATAACCCGGCC
>Ga0172373_10006614_pt1 | contig 15354 bp, 14 predicted proteins | sample Lak10m_2_FD_114546 | JGI IMG/M metagenome (GOLD analysis project Ga0172373, IMG submission 114546) | Freshwater microbial communities from Kabuno Bay, South-Kivu, Congo - kab_092012_10m | ecosystem: Environmental > Aquatic > Freshwater > Lake | place: Democratic Republic of the Congo...
ATATCTGTCATCTGACATCTGTCATCTGACATCCGAACCTCACGCAGGGTGGAGCAGCCCGGTAGCTCGTCAGGCTCATAACCTGAAGGTCACAGGTTCAAATCCTGTCCCTGCACCCAGATCAAACGCCCGCCAGGCCTAAAGCCATGGCGGGCGTTCCGCGTTCGGGGGTACGCGATTGCAAGGTCAGAGGCCCGCGCCCGCGTCATCCTCCGCGCACGGGGCGGATCGGCTTCTCCAGAGATGCGATGATGTGTTCGCTGAGCCGTTGCGACGGTCGTGCCAGTGCGCGCGCCGTGATGAGCGCGATCTCCGTATCCTGCAGTGCGGGCAGGCCGCCGGCGCCCATGATGTGCAGGTCGCGTGGAACCATGTCCTTCGGCAGCACGCTCACCCCGAGGCCCGCCTTCACCGCGCCAAGATTGCCCGCAAGCGATCCGCAGCTATAGGCCAGCCGCCACGTCAGCCGGGCCCGCCGCAGCGAATCAACCGCGCGCTTGCGGTACACGCAAGGCTCCGGCGACAGCACCAGGGGCACCATGCCACTTTCGGGCAGCGCATAGCCCTCCGCGCCCACCCAGACCAGGGGCTCGCGCCAGACCCGCACGCCCGTCGCGCGGGCCGCCGGTTCGCGCTTGACCAGGACAATGTCGAAAGCCCCTTGCCGGAATTGCGCCATCAGGTTGAGCGTCAGGTCGCAGGTGACTTCGAGCGCCACAAGCGGATGCGTCCGTGCGAAGGCCCCGAGGATTGCAGGCCAAGGCAAGGCCAATCCCACGGGCCTTCTGCTGGCAGGCGTTCAGATGATGGCGCACCTGGGCCAGCCCGACGTCGCCGAGACAGTGCATAATGCGTGGCTCACGGCCATCGAGGACGGGATCCATACCTACGACATCTTCGAGGAAGGCCAGTCCAGCAAGAAGGTTGGCACCCAGGGCTTTGCCGATGCGGTGATCGCCCGCCTCGGCCGCAAGCCCAGGACGCTCAAGCCCGCCGTCTACGACGACAAGCCGATCGTGCTGGCCACCGGTCTCCGGGCCGCGCCGCCCCGAGAGGAAAAGAAGCTGGTGGGCGTCGATGTCTTCATCGACCAGCCGGGCGCGCTCGCAGCCGACATTGCAAAGAAGATGAACGGACTGATCACCGCTGCCTTCGACGGCCTGCTGAAGCTGGACATGATCACGAACCGCGGCGTGAAAGTGTGGCCGAACGGCCTGCCCGAGACCTTCTGCACCGACCACTGGCGCGTGCGCTACATGGCGGCTGAAGGCAAGTCGCTGAACAACGCGACCATCGCCGAGCTGCTGCGACGCCTCGCGCTGGCCGGCACGGACTTCGTGAAGATGGAGAGCCTTTACACCTTCGACGGCAAGCCCAGCTACTCGCTCGGCCAGGGCCAGTAGGCAAGCATGAAAACGGCAGGGACCGGCGAGGGCGCCGGCCCCTGTGTGCATTTATCATTGCTTCGGTCGGCGCAATGTCAGCGATTGGCGCTGAAGAACGACCAGATCGCAGCCGCCGTCTCGATGTCGCGGTTCTGGGGACCAAGCATCCAGGCAATGGGGCCGGAAGCAGTCGGCGTGCGCGAGAGCGAAGGTTCCCTGTGACCACCGCCATTCACCCTCAGGAGTGTGGTGCGTGCTGCAGCACAGTTCACGCCGGCAAGAACGGTGACTGTCGAGCCATCGCCAGGATCGAGATCGGGCAGGCTTTCCTCCCGCACCGGTAACCCGCATCGATTGAACCGCACCCAGAAGGCAAACGATTCCGGGATCCCGGACATCGGATCCTGGGGACGCTGGATCAGCCGCCGCACGGGATCGCCATCATAAGTCATGAGCGGGTCCGCCGTGCCTGCAATCATGATTACGGCGAGTGGGCGAGATGGTTTGCAGGCCTCACGCATGGCTACCGGCATGGAGGCAATGGTTGGCGCGAAGCCGGCCAGAAGGTCGGCGCGCTCGCAAGCAAAGCGGAATGACATCATGCCGCCATTTGACGCCCCTGTGAGGAAGATGCGCGCAGGATCTGCGCGGTCCCTTGCGATGAGTTCGGCAATCAGTTGCGACAGGAAGCCGACATCATCAGCCGTCGAGGTTTTGCCCGACGCGGTTTGTTTGCGCCCGTCGTTCCACTGGTTGTTGACGCCCTGTGGCGCTACCAGGATGATGTCGCTGCGCATGGCAACATCTGGCCAGGCGCTGTGCTTGAAGATGTCGGTGGCCGGACGCGTCCCGCCATGGAGAGCAATCACCACGGGCCTGCGCGCGCTGGTATTCGCTGGCGTCAGGATGAAGTAGGACCGGTCAAGCCCTCCGGTCGAAAGTATCCGTTGCTCGGGCACTTGCGCTGCAAACCCCAGGTTTGACGCAAGAACGGAAACAATAACGATGGAAACTGTCAGGAACATCCTCATGGCATGGAAGCTAACAGTTGCCCGGCTGCGCTGCAATTCCACGAGGTCACCGTTCAGCGCAGGTCACCTGCGCGCCACTGGAGGCGCAACGCCCTGAACGCAGGTACCGACGCCCCCGCAAAGACCTACGCCGTCACCCGCCGCACAAAACGCGAGATATCGTTCAGCGTGTTCGCCCGGCCTCGTGCCAGCCGCGAGAGCGCGATCATGATGTCGATGTGGTCGACCCCGTCATAGATCACAAGCTCGACCTCGTTGCCCGCCGCCTTCAGTCGCTCCGAGAGCGATTTGGCATGACGCGGCGGCACTGTTGTGTCATCCGCTCCCTGCAGCAGCAGCGCTGGTGGCGCGCCCGGTTTCACGCAGGAAACCGGCTGGGTCTCGATGGGGCGCGGCCACTGGCCGAACGCCTCGATGATGGCCCTGTACTGGAACGGCAGGAAGTCATAGGGACCGGCCAGGCCGGCAAACCCGCGCAGTCGCTCCCTCGCGCCAGCCTGCCGCAGGTAGGAAGGTTCGACCGCAAGCATCGACGCGATATAGGCGCCGGCCGAATGCCCACTGACCACGACGCGCCGTCCGTCACCGCCGAACTGCCCGATCTCCCGTTGCACCCACGCCGTGGCGGCCGCGCCGTCCTCGATGAAGGCCGGAAAGCGCACCTCCGGCACCAGCCGGTAGTCGGGCAGGACGGTAACAAAACCCTGCGCCGCCAGCGCCGTGCCCAGGAACCCGTAGTCAACCCGCTCGCCGGAATTCCAAGACCCGCCATAGAAGAAAACGACGACGGGGGCATCCTTCACGCCGGGCGGCGCATAGACATCGAGCTTCTGCCGCGGATGCGCTCCATAGGCCACGCCGGATGCCACCCGCGAGGCGCCATCGTCCCGGGGCGCGAGCGTGTCAAAGAGTTCAAGCCGCGAGCAGGCACCAAGCCCGGTCCCGGCCAATCCGGTCACGGCCATGCCCTGCAGGGCCAAACGCCGGTTCATGTGGTTCACGTGCACGTCCTCTATCCGCTGACAGGGGCCTCCCCCAAGATGGTATAACGCACGTTCACCGGCGTAGGATCACGCCTTTTGTCGGCCGCGCCGCGATCAGCGCGGGACAGGCTGCAGGGGGACAACATGACGCGATCGACAGGGCTGGGCACGCAGTCCCTTTCGGCAGCCGAAGCCCGGCGCATCGCCCTCGTGGCCCAGGGGTTTGGTCAACCCCGGCCCCGCGCGCCCGGCCGACCGGAAATGATTGCGGCCGTCAGGCAGCTGGGACTTCTCCAGCTCGACAGCGTGAACGTCCTTGTCCGGTCGCACTATCTTCCCCTGTTTTCGAGGCTGGGCGCCTATGACCGGGAAGAGCTCGACCGCCTGGCCGCCAGGGCTCCTCGCACCCTCGTCGAGTATTGGGGACACGAGGCCTCCCTCCTGCCGGTCGAGACCTGGCCCCGGCTGCGCTGGCGCATGGATGAAGCGCGGGCCGGGCGCGGCATCTGGAGCGGCATTGCCACGTTTGCGCGCGAGCGGAGCGCCTTCGTCCGGCGCATCCACGACGAGGTGCGCGACCGCGGGCCCATCGCCGCCGGCGAAGTGTCATTCGGCAGGAAACCCTCCGGGGCCTGGTGGGGATGGAGCGAGGCCAAGCGCGCGCTCGAATATCTCTTCTGGGTCGGAGATCTCACGTCGGCCGGACGGCGCGGCTTCCAGCGCCTCTACGACCTGCCGGAACGCGTGCTTCCCGCGCGCATCCTGGCCAAGTCCGAACCCACCCGCGCCGAGGCGCAGGCTATCCTCCTGCGCCACGCCGCGCGCGCCTGTGGCGTCGCAACCGAACAGGACCTGCGCGACTACTTTCGCCTGCCGGTAGACGATACGAAGGCAGTTCTCGCCGAACTGGTCGAGGCCGGCGACCTCGAGCCCGTCTCTGTCGAAGGCTGGAAACACCAGGCGTATCTCGCGCGCGGCGCGCAGACGGATCCGGTCGGGGCGTCGGCACTCCTGTCACCGTTCGACTCCCTGATCTGGTGCCGCCCGCGCACGGAGCGCATCTTCGGCTTCCACTACAGGCTCGCCTTCTACACACCGCGGGCGCAGCGCAGCCATGGCTACTATGTGATGCCCTTCCTGCAGGGTGACAGGCTTGTCGCGCGCGTGGACCTGAAAGCCGACCGGCAGGCAAGGACCCTGCGCGTCGAGGCGGGTCATGCCGAACCCGGCGAGGACGTGGTGGAAACAGCTGCGGCGCTGGCCCCGGCGCTGGCCACCTTGTCGGGCTGGCTTGGGATGGAAACCGTGAAGGTCGCCGCCCGCACCCGCCTGGGCCTTGCGCTCGGCCGGGCCACGCGCGCGGCACGAGCCCCTCCGATTGTTCAGGCATGAAGGCCCCGTGCAATTGCCGACGACGGCCTCCTGTTCAGGGAGTTGCTCATCGCACGCCTCTTCAAGCGCATCGAGATCATGCTCGACCCCGACAGCGCCGAGGCGCGCAATACCCGGCGGGTCGAGGGCTATTCCGAGGAAGACTTCGTCCTTCGGTCCTGACGCCGGCGCCTCAGTGCGCAAGCTTGTCGCGGCTCAGCGCTTTTTCGTCGAAGCGGAAGACGATCTCGGGATCAACCTTCAGGTGCTTCGTATCCTTGTCGGCATAGTCGTTGACCGACAGGAGATGCCGGATGATGTTGAGCCGCGCCAGCTTCTTGCGATCCGCCTTCACCACATGCCAGGGCGCGTCCTCATGGCTGGTGCTCACGAGCATCGCATCGCGCGCGTCAGAATAGGCGCTCCACTTGCGGATGGCCGCCGCATCGATCGGGCTGATCTTCCACTGCTTCAGCGGATTGCGGCGCCGCTCGGCCAGCCGCTCCTTCTGCTCTTCCTTCGAGATGTCGAGATAGTACTTGAACAGCCGGATGTTCGAGCGCACCAGCATGGACTCGAAGCGCGGCGCCTCCTGCAGAAATGACTTGTATTCGGCGTCCGTGCAGAAGCCCATCACGCGCTCGACGCCGGCCCGGTTGTACCAGGAGCGGTTGAACAGCACGAACTCCCCGCCGGCCGGCAGATGGGCGGCATAGCGCTGGAAGTACCAGGACGACCGGTCACGGTCGCTCGGCTTGTTGAGGGCCACCACGCGCGTCTCTCGCGGGCTCAAGTGCTCGACGATGCGCTTGATGGTGCCGTCCTTGCCGGCGCCGTCCCGCCCTTCGATCACGACGGCCACGCGCCCGCCATTGGCAATCAGCGTTCGCTGGAACTTCACAAGCTCGATCTGCAACTCGACCAGCTGTTTCTCGTAGGCGCCGTCGGACAGTTTCTGCCCGGGTTCGGACCGCTTCATGAAGACCCCGCCAGCGTCAGGCGCGCACCAGCAGCGACTCGGCGATCTTGCCATGCACGATTCCAAGCGCCCTGGCCACGTGCAGCGTCAGCAGGATCCCGATCAGGCCGACGATCACGACCGCCACCAGTCCCGGCGGTGTGTTCAGCAGCGCATCGATGTCGGGGCGCGCATCGACGCGGATATGGTCCTCGCCCGTCGCAAGCTGATGGATGCCCCCCGCAATCAGGGCGCCCGACGTCACGCCAAGCGCAACGGACAGCGCGAAGTAGATCACGCCCAGCGGCAGCATCAGGAGCATGTAGAGCATCGATCCCCACGTGCGGGCATCGGACAGCGCATGACGGATCCGCGCCCACAGCGTGCCCTCGTTTTCCTTCAGCGGCATGCGCCGCGGCATGCGTACGCCAAGAAGCGTCTCGACAATGCGGCCTTCAACCCAGCTGATCACCCGGACCGAGCCGACGAACAGCAGGAAGAACGGCACGCCGATGATCAGGATCGCAAGGCCGAGCGACAGGCTGAGCCCCGTGACCACCCACGTGAAGTAGAATATGCCGGTGGCCAGCGACAGCAGCATGTAGATCAGCGCGCCATAGGCCGCCGGATCGACAAGCACACCGAAGAACCCGGGACCCTTTTGGGCCTCGCTGTCCTCTTCGCGCGCCGGAAACGGACTGTTCGAAGCCTTTTCCATGGTGATGTACTCCTCGGCCACCTCGCGTGGCGATCCATAGGTTTCAACGATACGGGCCAGCATCTGCGGCTCAGTTTCACCCTCGGCGGCCGCCTGCTCGGCGCGCAGGTATTCCTCCGCGTCCGCCAGCGCATCCATGACCAGCGCTGCAGGCTGTCCCTTCAGGCAGGCCTTGAGAGACTGCAGGTAGGACGCAATGGTCTGCGGAATCGGGTCGGTAGACACGGGATCAGCCATTGTCGCGCCTCGCGTTGCCGCCCTCAGGTTCGATCAGTGAATCCACGAAGCCGCGCAGGTCCACCCAGACCTCGCGCCAGGCCTCCAGCGCAGCCCGTCCCTCTGGCGAAATCGCGTAGTAGCGCCGCGGCGGCCCGGAGGCCGAAACCTCGACCCGGCTCGACAGCAGCCCCGTCGCATGGAGCGATCGCAGCACCGGATAGATCGCGCCCTGCTTCAGGAACGACGCACCACCAGCCTTTGCCGTGATTTCCTTCGCAATCTGGTAGCCGTACATTTCCTCCCCCGACCGATTGAGCAGGGCCAGCAGCACCATGGCCGCAATGCCGCCATGGAGCTCCTTGCGGAACTTCTTCAGGTGTACGTCTGTCGCAGTCACGCGTTTCTCCCGCAGGGTTGCCCCGGCGCAGTCCACCTTGAAGAGGCTACCCCCTCGGTATCATGCACAACAATATAGTACGAAGATAATACTAGTAAAGCCCTACCAGCCGCTGGTTCTCCCCGATCGCGAAATCGTGTCGCGCGCGCAACCGGCCGCAGATCATTTACGCAGCAGCCCGCAGATTTGTTGACGGAACGACCCGGAATACTGCCTTGTTCAGAAGGTCTGCAGCTCTCGAGGGGGGAGGGGCGGTGCATCTCCGGAACATCGCCAGCCGCATGGCTGGAACCGTCATGCTGTGCGTCTTCATGGCCGCAGGGGCCAGCGCCGCGTGGGCGCAGAACGCCGGCACCTCGATCAAGGTCACCCGCGACGCCTGGAACGAGGCCGACGAGCGCGGCTACATCGAATTCATCGAAGCCATCGGCAACGCGCGATGCAATACGATCGACCGTTGCATGAAGAGCGCCGCCAACCCGTTCGCGCGCACCGACCCGCCCGGCATCTACTGGGCCGCAGACTGCGCCGACCTGCCGTACTTCCTGCGTGCCTACTATGCCTGGAAGCGGGGCTTGCCGTTCTCCTACATCGCCGCCATCTCACCCCGCAACCGCACACGCGACATCCGCTACACATCGGGCGGCAACACGATCAGCGCCCGCCGCGACATCATCACCGGAAGCGCGACAGGGCCCGGTCTCATGACCGACCTGCGCAACGGGATCTCCTCGGCCATGTTCCGCCTGCACCCCGACATGGAAGGGACCGACCTCTACCCTGTGCGCATCGACCGCAAGGCGCTGAAGCCGGGAACCGTGCTCTACGATCCCAACGGCCATGTCGCCGTCGTCTACAAGGTCGAGGATGACGGGCGTGTCCTGTTCATGGACGCGCACCCCGACAACTCGCTGACCCGCGGGACCTACGGCAAGAAATTCGTACGCTCCTCGCCGGGCATGGGTGCTGGCTTCAAGAAGTGGCGCCCCCTGCGCCTCGTGGGCGCGACGCGCGCGGCCGACGGCACGCTGCTTGGCGGACGCATTGAGTTCAAGCGCAACGCCGAGCTTCCCGACTTCTCGACCGAGCAGTTCTTCGGCACGCTCGCGCGGCCCGAAGACCGCGCATGGCAAACCGGCCAGTTCATGATCGAGGGCCAGGCCGTCGACTACTACGATTATGTCCGCGCCCGCATGGGCGGTGGCTCCCTGACATTCGAGCCGCTGCAGGAAGTCCGCAACATGGTGCGCGCCAATTGCGAGGACCTTCGCTATCGCGCCGAAGCGGTGGACCTGGCCGTCCGCGCGGGAATCCAGAACAAGGCTCAACCCGCGCGCCTGCCGGTCAACATCTATGGCACCGAGGGCGAATGGGAAGAGTTCTCGACCCCCTCGCGCGACGCCCGGCTGAAGGCCTCTTTCCTCGAATTGTTCGAGCAGGTGCAACGCTTCATCGACTGGCATGCCGCCGGCGACAAGCGCGTGAAGTTCCCGGGCGGCATCCTCGCCCCCGCGCTGCTGAAGGCCTACGAGGAGGAAGCCGCCACCTGCACGCTGTCCTATGTCCGCTCGAATGGCACGGCGATGCAGCTCACCTACGAGCAGCTGCGCCAGCGCCTCTTCCAGATGTCCTTTGATCCCTATCACTGCATCGAGCGTCGCTGGGGGGCTGTCGACCCGGCCGAACTCGCCAGCTGCCGTGACGGCGACATCAAGCGGGCGTGGTACACAGCCCAGCAGGGCCTGCGCAACCAGATCGAGCGGACCTATGACGCGCGCATGGATTTCACGCTTGCGGAACTTCAGCAGCCCGGCCCCGGCAAGGGTGTCGGCGTTGCACCCGACATCGACGTGCGGCGTTACCTGAAGCTGGTTGCAGAGCGCCAGGCAACGGCCGCTCCACCGCGTCCCCGTATCGCCCCGTCGGTGTCGGCGATCGGCGCCCGCGCGCAGCAGTAGCAACACTTTCCTCGCGCGGGAGAACGCCACAAGCGCCTCTCGCGCCCGGGTTGCATTCAAGCGATGAATTTGGTGGCTCCTCGCGGCTTTCGCCTTAGCACGCCAGCTCGGAGGCGCTACGATGAACCCGTCCGTGGAAGGGTCCCCGGCACCACGGATGAAGGAGCGTTTCATGGCACGGAAGACCTTTGCAAGACTTGCATCCGTCACAGGCGTCCTCGTCGCGATGCAGGCCCTTCCCGCTGCAGCCGGTCCATCCCTTTCCGGTTCATCCGTATTCGCCATTTCACTGTCGAGCTGGGCCGACATCGTCGAGCGCGTGTCACCGGCAGTGGTCAGCGTCACCAATGCCAAGGGGCTCGGCTCGGGCTTCGTGATTGACCAGAGCGGTTACATCGTCACCAACAACCATGTGATGTCGGGCCTGAATGAGGCAGAGGTCCGTTTCTCGGACGGCACCAAGTACAAGGCGCGCCTGATCGGACGGGACGAGGCGACCGACATCGCGCTGCTCAAGGTCGACGCCCCACGCAAGTTCCAGGCCCTGAGGTTCTACGATGACACGCGCGTGCGCGTGGGCGACCTCGTGCTCGCGGTCGGCAATCCCTTCGGCCTGAACGGAACGGTGACCGCTGGCATTCTCTCGGCGCGCGGCCGCGATGAAGTCGGCAGCGGACAGTTCACCGACTACCTCCAGCTGGATGCGGCCATCAACCCGGGCAACTCCGGCGGTCCCACCTTCGACGACAGCGGGCGCGTGATCGGCATGAACACGCTGGGCCGGGCGGGCAGCGGCATCGGTTTTGCCATCCCCTCGACGACCATCATGCGCGTGGTCGAGGACCTGAAGCAGGGCAGGGCGGTGCAGCGCGGCTATCTGGGTGTCCAGATCGAGAGCCTCACCGATGACGGCGCCAAGGCGCTGGGCCTGCAGAACACAAATGGCGCGCTTGTGACCGGCGTGGTCGCAGGCAGTCCCGCCGAACAGGCCGGCATCCGCCGCGGCGACGTGATCCTCAAGATCAACGGCCAGGCCGTGAAGGACAACAGGGAACTCGCCCGCAAGATTGCAGCACTCGACGTTGGCCAGACAGCAACCTTCACCATCTGGCGCGAGAACGCGACGATCACCATAAAGGTCACGGCGGCGCGCCGCGACCAGGCCATGTCCTACAACACGCCGGGTCAGGGCCTGCAGCCGACATCGATCGGTCTTGCCCTGCAGTCAATCACCGACACCGTGCGCGAGGACTTCCGTCTCGGCAAGGGCGTCGGCGGCGTCCTGGTGATGGGCATCGACCCCGCAAGCGACGCGGCCGCGCGCAACTTCGGACCCGGTGACAGGATCGTGGCCGTCGGCAGTGTCGAGGTATCATCGCTTGCCGATGTGAACCTCGCCCTCGAGAAGGCAAAGGCTCTCAACCGCGACAGCGTCCTGCTGTTTGTCGTGAAGGCCAACGGCGAAAGCCGCCAGGAGACAGTAAGGTTCGCAAGGCCCTGAGGCCAGCCACCCTAATGCGCCATCAGCGCGTTCGATGAAGGCGCGCCGGCATCGGCAACCGGAACATCCTCGCCCGATGGTGTCTTGAACTGGTCAAGCGCCCGGACCTCGTCGAGCGTGACGAACCGATAGCCTTCCGCCACAAGCACCGGCAGCATTGTCCTGACCATGCGCACCGAACGCTCGCGGATGTCATGCATGAGCACGATGCCACCGCGCTTGCGTGCGATCTCGCGCATGTACCCCTTGCCACACATGTCCGGCGCCCAGTCGCGCGACCAGCAATCCCAGTCGGCCGAGGCCCTGACCTCGCCCTCATCGTCAAACGACGTCTCGCCGCCAATGTCCCAGTAGACCGGGCCGACATACTTCTTCAGCACCGGATCGGCATTCAGCACATCGGCATGGACCCGCCGCCAGACGCCATAGGGCGCGCGGAAGTAATAGCCCTGTCCATTGCCGGCATGAACGCTGATCATCGCATCGGTGCGCCCGATCTGGTCGACGAGCAATTCGGGGCTGGCCGCATAGCGTCGCCCGAGCTGGGCATGGTTGTAGGAATGGTTGGCCACGACGTGCCCCTCGCGCACCATGCGCGCGATCAGTACGTCATGATGCCGCGCGCGCGTTCCAAGCACGAAGAACGTCGCCTTGATGTTGTTCTCGGCAAGGATGTCGAGCAGTTCCGCGGTGAACGTCGAAGGCCCGTCATCGAAGGTCAGCGCCAGTGTCTTCGTGCCGACAAGCCCCGACGAACGGATATTGGTCGGCTGGAAATAGGCGTTGGCGTTTTCCACGCGCGTCGTGGGCACGGCCAGGAAAACCATGGCAAGCGCAATCACGGCCACGGCCGCCGGCGCGGACGCAAGGATCTTTGAACGCATACCGGCTTTTCCCCAATCACACGGTGCTGCAAGAGCCGTGAGTTCACCGGATCAGCCGCCAGGAAACAAGGCCTTGCGTCACACTTGTGGCCGCGCGGCACCGCGCCACAAGTCAGCGCATCACCTGCCACAAACTGGCGGAAAACATGAGTTCTGGGGGCCCCGCGCGCAGCCCCGCGCGCCGCAGCAGGGACGGGGCGGCGGCCAAGAATTGGTTTGGCGCGTGTCAATTCTGCCGGCCCGTGCAAGAGACGGTTGCGCAAGGCCGCCTCTCAGGCGAATGCAGGCCGCGGGCAGACACCCGGTGGGCGAAAGCATGGCTTAACCATGCGCTGTGGGGCGCAGCGCCTCATGCGGGAATACGGCGGTGAAATGCCAGGATCATCGACCACGATCAGCGAAACGTGATCGCAACGCCGATTGCGGCCGCCACGCGATATCCTTACTAATTCATCAGGCCTTTGCGGTATCAACAGCGCGTCTGCGCAGCCGCGGGGTTTCGCAAGCCAAAGTCGAGGGGTATCTGCATGTGGTCATGGTTTCTCGCGCGGTTGAAGGGCATCGGTAACGTCCTCGCCTCGTTTGTCATTTTCATCGTTCTGGTGACGCTGCTCTCCAGTGTCATCGGCATGTTCTCCGGCCCGCGTCTGCCGTCCGAGATGGTTCTCACCTTCGACCTGCGAAACGGGCTGCCGGACTCTCCGCGCATGAGCCTCTTCAACGAGGGCCAGAAGGTTGGCTCCGTGATCGATGCGGTGACCGCGCTGGCTGCCGCCGAAAAGGACGACCGCGTGAAGGGCGCGTTCATTCGCATCGGCAATGGCGGCGTGTCGCCGGCGGCCGCGCAGGAACTCCGCGCGGCCTTCAAGTCGTTCAAGGCCAAGGGCAAGTTCGTGATCGCACATGCACAGGGCTTCTACTCGAGCAGCATGGGTGACTACATGCTGGCATCGGTCGCCAACGAGATCTGGATGCAGCCCGTCAGCGAAATGAGCACGACAGGCGTTGCCTCGACCACGATGTTCCTGCGCGGCCTTCTCGACAAGATCGACGCGGTCCCGCAGTTCGAGCAGCGTTACGAGTACAAGAACGCCGCGAACGTCTTCACCGAGAAGGACTATACGCCCGCGCACCGCGAGGCGACCACGCGCCTGCTGGAATCCGTCTTCGAGTCTTCCACGGCCATGATCGCCCAGGACCGCAAGCGGACCCGCGACGAGATCGTGGCGCTGATCAACAGCGCCCCGCACCTGACGCGCGAGGCCCTCGACGCCAAGCTCATCGACAAGCAGGGCTATGACGACGAGGCTCTTGATGCGGCCCTGGCCAAGGCCGGCGACGAAGCCGAGACCAAGAGCATAAGCGAGTACTTCTCGATGGTCGGCCACCCCTGGCGCGTCCCCGGCGCGCCCGGCATCGCCTTCATCCACGGTGACGGCGGCATCAACGACGGCACCTCCGAGAGCGGCTCGTTCGGTGGCGATCCCACGATTGGTGGCGACACGGTAGCCAAGGCGTTCCGCAACGCCACCGAGGACGATGACGTCAAGGCCATCCTGTTCCGCGTCAACTCGCCGGGCGGGTCGGCCATTGCGTCCGACCAGATCCTCGATGCCGTGAAGAAGGCCCAGAAGGCCGGCAAGAAGGTCGTGGTCAGCATGGGTGATGTCGCAGCCTCGGGTGGATACTATGTCTCGCTCTCGGCCGACCGCATCTTTGCCCACGAGACGACGATCACCGGTTCGATCGGCGTGCTGTCGGGCAAGATCGTGACCACCGGTGCCTTCGCGTTGCTGGGCATCGACACCAAGGCCATCGGCGTCGGCACCAATGCGCTGATGCAGTCCGACACCCAGCCCTTCACGCCCGAGCAGCTCGAGAAGTTCCGCAAGGGCGTGGACCAGATCTATGACGACTTCACCCAGAAGGTGGCGACGGGTCGCAAGATGGAACTGGCCAAGCTGCGTGAAGTGGCCAAGGGTCGCGTCTGGACGGGCGCCGATGCAAAGGCCCGCGGTCTCGTTGACGAGTTCGGAGGCTTCCGGGCCGCCCTCGAGGCCACCAAGGCACTTGCGGGCATTCCCGCCGACTCCGACATCAACCTGATCGAGTACCCGCGCAAGCGCAATCCGTTTGAGGAGTTGGCCGAAGCCTTCGGCACCACCGCCGAAGTGGTCCGCGCCGCGGCCGTCCTGTCCGAGATCACCGGCAGCGAGCCGATCGCCGACCTCGCCCGCCAGATGCGCGAGCGCCGCCTGCAGGGCGAAGCCCCTCAGGCCCGCATGCCGGAGCAGAAAGTCGAATAGCAGGCCCCATCCGGGGCTATGCCGGACACAGGCGCGGGGACCGCTGGGTTCCCGCGCTTTTTTCATGTGCCCCGGGGCTATTTCGCGTCGTGCACGTAAGACCCGGACACGCTGTCATGCAGCATCTGACGGCGGCGCGAGAATAGCGCCATGGCAACGCCCACCAGCGCCGCACCGAACGAGACGATCTTCAACAGGTTCCGCACGCCAGCCCGTGTCAGGTCCATGTCCGCGTTGCGTGTGGGTGACACCCGGATGCCCATCACGATCTTGCCGGGGCTTGCCCCACGCATCAGCCAGCCTTCGGCCAGGATCGACAGCAGGAAATAGGCCAGCAGCGTGGCGATCGTCAGCGGCAGGCGCACGATTGCACCGCCCTGCGGCCCGCTCAGCAGCACCTCCCGGCTTTCGACGGCCGCCGGCCGGCGCGCCGCACCCGGCGGACCGAGTTCGACATCGGTCCTGAGCCATGTCTGCGCGACAAGGCCGAAATAGTCGCGCTCGATCACGAAGCGCGACGTGGTCCGGATCAACTGCCCGCCCTTCTCGATCTCGGTCGAGGGCAATTCGCTTGAAACCACGCGCTCGCGCGCGACCAGCGTGAAGGGGGCATCGATGGCGATGACGGGCCCAAGCGCCGGCTGCAGCCCCACCGCCAGCGCAAATGCCACGAGGGCGGCAAAGATCAGGTCGATCACCCCCGCCCCCAGCCGAAGCGACAGGGGCGCCGGCGCAAGGTTGACCGCCCGTCCGCCCGCGCGCATGTCCGCGCCGCCCCCCGAGAGGGGCAGTGACGGGCTCGCCTCGTGCTGCACGACGAAGGCGGGCACCTGGTCGGCGATGTTCTTGACCTGCTGGTTGCCCATGAAAGCATAGCCCAGCGCCAGCTTGTTCTTCACCTGCTCGTGGACCGACCCGGAAATCAGGATCCCGCCCGGTGGCGCCAGGCTCTGCAGCCGCGAGGCGATGTTGACGCCCTCGCCGAAGATGTCGTGATCATCGATCATCACGTCGCCCAGGTTCACCCCGATGCGGAAGGCCATCTTCTGCGGCAGGTCCAGGGCCTCGTTCTGCGCTTTCAGTTCGCGCTGGATCTCGACCGCGCACTGCACGGACTCGACCACGCTGTTGAAGTCGGCCAGCACCGCATCACCCGACCAGCTGACGACCCGTCCGCGATGGCGCTCGATGAAGGCCTCGATCAGCTCGCGGCACGCCTTCAGCCGCGCCAGCGTCCCGGGCTCGTCCGCGCCCATGAGCCGGCTGTACCCGACCACGTCGGCACAGAAGATGGTGGTCAGCTTTCTCTTGACGGTGTGTGACACGGAGGAAGGGCCTGTTGTCCTTTGGGTCAGTCACGGGCATTTATAGCGCCACCTACCCCCACCGCCACCCCTTGATTTTGTGACAAGCGCTGCGCCCGTCCGCCGCTGCAGGCCGCGGGCTTTTCCGCAGAAAACAGAAACGGCGACCCTTTCGGGCCGCCGTTCGAAGCTTGTTCAGGTCGTTGGGGACCGGCCTAGTTCTTCCAGGTCAGGCCGAGGCGGTAGGACCGGCCCAGCTGGTCCTGCGCCGAACCATCGACGTTGAACTGGCCGAAGATCTGCGCGTCGGTGAACATCTGCGGCTGCTTGTCGAAGATG
>Ga0172373_10006618_pt1 | contig 15347 bp, 15 predicted proteins | sample Lak10m_2_FD_114546 | JGI IMG/M metagenome (GOLD analysis project Ga0172373, IMG submission 114546) | Freshwater microbial communities from Kabuno Bay, South-Kivu, Congo - kab_092012_10m | ecosystem: Environmental > Aquatic > Freshwater > Lake | place: Democratic Republic of the Congo...
CCGCGATTTAGGTTCGATTGTCCATGAAGCCATGGATTTAGTGGCGGAAAAAGTCAACGTGCCGGAAGGCCATTTTCTGGTCTGGGGCGGTGAGTTTGAAAACCAGCAGCGGGCCATGGCCCGGCTTGGCGTGGTGGTGCCCATCGCGGTGTTGATCGTTTTGGGCTTGCTGTATAGCGCACTGCAATCGGCACGCAGCGCGGCGGCGATATTGCTTGCCACGCCGTTTGCGATGACCGGGGGCGTGTTCGCTTTATTGTTGACCGGGATCCCGTTATCGGTTAGCGCCGCGATTGGCTTTATTGCCTTGCTGGGGCAGGTTTGTTTAATGGGCTTGCTGGTGCTTAGCGCAACAGAAGAAATGCGCCGCAATGGTTCTGAGCTAATGGTAGCCGTCAGGGAAGGGGCGACAATGCGTTTGCGAGCGGTATTGATGGCCTCCTTGCTGGCGTTGCTGGGTTTGTTGCCGATGGCGTTATCCACCAGTATCGGCAGTGAAACGCAACGCCCGTTTGCGGTGGTGATCGTCGGCGGCATGTTGACGACCTTTCTGGTGGCTATGTTTATATTGCCGGTCATCTACACCCTGGTGACCTCGAAGCAGATGTTAACGCCCGAAGAGGCCGACGAATTACTGGAAGCGCACCTATGAACAAGCCTATTTTGAAAATTAAAATCAACCGTGCAAGCGTAAAAGCAGCCGCAATGGTCCTGCTGTTGTGCTTCAACAGCGCGGCTGTTTTCCCGGAAGAGCAGAATAAAAACCAGGCATTGCCCAATGAGGTGTCCATTCGGGAACTATTGCGGATTGTCCGGGAAAAAAGTCCCCGTTACGCCGTTGCGCAAAGTCAAATTGAGACGGCGCAAGCGGAAGTTGTCACAGCAGATGTGCTGCCTAATCCCAAAGTCAGTTATGGCCGTTATGATCAAGCCGGAGGCCGCAGGAATACCCAGTTCGATGGGCCTTCGCAACAGAATATCACCGTGGAAGTGCCCCTGTTGCTGACTGGTCAACGCGGTGCGCGCAAGGAATTGGCGCAACGACGGGTCGAAGTTGCCGAAGCCGATGTCAAAACCCAGTACAACCGGCTGATCCGAGATACCTGGCGGCTGTTTGCGCAATTGTTGGCCGGACAACAACGGGTGGCGGTGTTGGAAGAAGCCAATCGGGAACTGGAACGGTTGCAAACCATTATTAGCGGTAAAGAAAACGCTGGAACCGCCAGCCGTTACGATGTCATGCGCATCACTCAGGAGGTTCAGAGCCTGAAAGCGCGATTGGCAAACGCACAGACCGATAATGCCGGTGTTGTTGGCGAACTCGGTGTGTTATTGGGCTTTCAGGACTGGAAGCCACGGGCTAAAGGCGTATTGGCGCCTATCGGGATAACGGCGAATGTCAACGCGCTATGGTTGCAAACCGAACAAAACAATCCAGAGCTTGAAAGCGCGCGCCTGGAAACCATTGCCGCCGACTCAGGGCTCGAGCGTGCGCGTCGTGAACGTTGGCCGGTTCCCTCGCTGTTGCTCGGCACAGCGTTTACCGATCAACCTTATGGGAATGCCACATATGCCGGCGTCTCCGTGGATTTGCCGATATTTGACCGCGGCCAGGGCGGCATGGCTAGAGCGTCCGCCGAAAAACACGCCGCCCTGCTCAAGCGAGAATTACTTTTAGCCGCAATGCGGCAGGAACTTGAACGCGCGGTAGAGGTATTGTCGCGTCGCCGAACGACACTAACCGAATTTGATCGCGATGTGCTTGCTCCCTTGCCGAGCCTGAAACAAATGGCCGAAGATGCCTATCGCTTAGGGAAAACAGGTCTTTTGGAGCTGCTGGATTCTTCACGCACCAGCACTGAAATCAAACTTAATCATCTCGAACTGCTGGTAGCTGAGATAGAGGCCGAACTTGATACCCTGATGGCTTCGGGTCTGTTAGCGGCTAGCTTTGAAGATTTGCAGTAAACAAAAAACAGTAGAAAGAACAATATGTACTTAAAATCATTTGATTATTTTAGAGGCCTGGCCATATTATTTATAGTTGCCGGTCATTCTTCTGCCTATTGGCCTATGGAATCGTTTTATGGAAAAATGTTAGCCAACTTAATTACAGGAGGCACCACTTTTTTTGTTTTTATTTCCGGCTTCTTTTTTCATCATGTTTTTTATCCTAAATTTCAGTATAAGCAATTCATAGTGAAAAAAATGAAATATGTTTTGTTGCCATATACAGGGCTATCTCTGACAGGTGTTGTGTGTTTTGTTTTTTATTTGGATAGCCCGCCATATGCAGAAGTTTTTATTACCGACCAAACAAACAGTTGGTATCAATATATCTGGCTATGCGTTCAATACTGGTGGACGGGAAGTATATTAGATGCTTATTGGTATATCCCTTTCATAATGATTATTTTTGCCCTTTCACACCTATTCATTAAACAGATACAACTACCCATAAAGGTTCAGGTGGGGCTGTTTATTTTTTTATTATGCATATCTAGCTTGATTCATCGCCCTGTTCACAATTTATCGCCCATACGTTCTGTCATTTATTTTATTCCTGTTTATATGCTGGGGATTATTTGCTCTATAGAAAAAATTCGAGTATTTAAGGTTACAGAGGGAAAGAGTGTTATTTTAGGACTCTCTGTTGTTTTAATGTCCGCAGCACAAATTTTAATCTACAACAGGTATGGGAATTTTCATAAGGAAACCCTGTTTTCCTATGAAGGGATTGATATGATAATTTTCCAAAAAATACTCATGTGTTTTTTCCTGTTATCTGTAATACAGAAATTTGAGAATAAAGATATACCTTTTTTGAAATATATAGCGTCGGCGAGTTTTGCAATTTATTTCATACATCCATGGATTCTTTATTTCTTTGATTATTTATCAGTTTTTGAAAGTTTCAATTTTCTTCCCGGAGTTCTGGGTTCCGGGGTTACTTTATCGTCAGTTATGGTATTGAGCTTGGCGATAGCAGCAATAATTAAATGGGTTTTTCCTAATCAAAGCCGTTTTGTTATCGGTTGGTAAAGCCATGACGCTTAAAAAAAGCTTTCGGGAAGGTAAACAATCACTTCCCCTTTTTCAAAGAGGGGGAACTGAATAGTTACCCTTATTTTTTTATTGATTGTGCTACACCATTATTAGCATGATTTTATGATTACCCGCTAACTAATAGGGGTGCCCTCATGAAACTCAAATCTGTTTTTCTCTCAATTTTACCTAGAATACCCGTTTTACTCTGGACGCTGATGCTATCGTCTCCTTTAGCTTGTTTGGCTTCGGACTTTCTTAAAGTGGATGGAACAGATATCAGGGACAATTACGGAGCGGGTGAAGAGGTTCATCTTTACGGCACCAATCTGGGAGGCTGGAGGGTGCATGAACCCTGGATGTCGCCATTAGCCGGAGCGTCGAACGAGTGGGATGCGCGAAACATTCTTACCGATCGTTTTGGCAAAGAGGCTGTATTGGAGCTATACAACGTTTACTGGGATTCCTGGATCACGGAAATCGACTTCAAGAACATCGCCGACGCCGGTCTCAACTGTATCCGTTTGCCGATCTATGCGCTTAACTATATGGACGATGAAGGCAACTGGAGGCTGGACGATACCGGCGCCATTGATTTATCCAGGATTGAATGGGCTGTAAACAAAGCGCTGGAATACGGACTTTATACTATTCTCGATCTGCATGGCGCGCCGGGCTCACAAAACGGCGCCCATCATTCAGGCCGGCAAAACGGTACGCTGCTTTATTCTAACCCGCGTTATCAGAATCAACTGGTGGAATTTTGGGAAGCCCTTGCCGCGCGTTTTAAAGATAATGCCGCCGTGGCCGGTTACGACCTGCTGAATGAACCCTCCGAGACTTTTCCCGGAAGGATGGGGGCTGAGGTGCTTAGTCTTTATGACCGCCTGTATCAGGCTATCCGAACGATTGACCCCGACCATATCATCATCATGGAGGCTATCTGGTGGTGGGATACGCTGCCGAATCCCCAAGAGAAAAATTGGGAGAACGTCGTCTATTCCTTGCATTATTACCAATGGCAAGACAATGAAGACTTTACGGTGATGAAGAATGCCGTGGATGGGTGGATACAGGACGCTCAGAAATGGGGTTCAACATACAACGTACCGCATTTTATAGGGGAATTCACGCTGTTCGGAAATGCCGAATCTTGGGATTACGGACTTCAACAATTTACCGAAACCGGCAGCCACTGGACAACTTGGTCTTATAAGGTGATCGGCCGCAATAACTGGGGTATGTACAACACGGCAGAGCAAAACAACAATGTTGCCGATATTGCCACGGATGATTTCGACACGATCAAATACAAATGGAGTCAGTGGAGCACGCCGGAATATTTTTCACCCAATCCTACCGTCATCAACGCCATGCAAAAAGCAACCTTAGGCCGAAACCTGAAGCGGCCCACTCAAGCCTTTACCGCTAAATTAGAAAAACAGGCGGAACAAGAAATGGTTGACATGGCTAATTTAGCGTCGATGTAACGGCTTACGTTTGAAAACTCCTTCAATTTAATAGAACGCATCTTATGGCCTTGTGGTTGGCCTGCCTCGTAGAGTAGCGGCCAAAGCATTTGCCTCCCTCATCGGCGTCGTAACAGTAATTTTTCCAAACCTACCGTCATATAGATCACGATACCGACACCGATAATCAGCAGCCATTCGTCATAACCAATGGCCGCGCTACCGAATAATTGCTGCATGGGCGGCCAGTAGGTAAACAGCAATTGCAACAAGGTCATGCCGATCACGCCGAAAATCAACCATAAATTAGAAAACACGCCGACGTGGAACATCGAATACTTTAGCGAGCGGCAGTTGAACAAGTAAAACAGCTCGCCGAAGACAAACACATTGACGGCCACCGTGCGGGCTTTCATCAGCGATTCGCCGTGCGACAACTCCCATTCGAACAGATCGTAGGCGCCGATCAACAGTAAGGTTGCAACCAGGCAGATGCGAAATACCAGGTGTTTAGTCAAAATCGGTTGCTCGGGTTCTCGCGGTTTGCGTTTCATCAAGCCGGGTTCCTTGGACTCAAAGGCCAGCATCAGCCCCAGCAGCACGGCTGTGGACATGTTGACCCAAAGAATTTGCACCGGGGTAATCGGCAACGCCACATTCGCAAATATGGCGACAGAGATGACCAAGCCTTCGCCAAGATTGGTCGGCAAGGTCCAAACGATAAATTTCACCAGATTGTCGAATACACCGCGACCCTCTTCCACGGCGGCTTCGATGGTGGCGAAATTGTCGTCTGTGAGCAGCATGGCGGCCGCTTCCTTGGCGACTTCGGTGCCGTTCAAGCCCATCGCCACGCCAATATTGGCTTGACGCAGCGCCGGCGCGTCGTTGACCCCATCGCCGGTCATCGCCACCACATGGCCTTGCGCTTGCAACACCCTGACCAGTTGCAGTTTCTGTTCCGGGGCGATGCGGGCGTAAACGGCGCAATTCGCCACCCGTTCGGGAAGTTGGCTTTCGTCGATATTCTGTAATTCGGCGCCGCTGATGACTTGCTCCGTGCCTTGCATGCCCAATTGCCTGGCAATCGCCTGCGCGGTGACGGGGTGGTCGCCGGTAATCATCTTGACTTGAATCCCGGCTTGGTAACAGGCTGCGATTGAAGCCGCGGCTTCCGGGCGCGGTGGATCGATCATGGCTTGCAAGCCCAGAAATGTCAGGCCGCTCATCACCTCGTCATGCTGCACGGCGTCATAGTGGTGGTCGGCACGGGCAAACGCCAACACCCGCAAACCCTGTGCGGCCATGCTCTCAACCTGGCGTTGCAACAAGGCTTTATCCAATGCCATCGGCTGCATTTGACTATCAAACGCCGCATCACACCGGGCCAGCAGACTTTCCAGCGAACCTTTCAAATAAACGTGGCGCGCATCCATGGCTCGATTGTGATGTAGCGTGGCCATGAATTGATGCTGGGATTCAAACGGAATGGCATCCAGACGCGGATGTTCGGCGTTGACGCCGGCATGATGCAAGCCGGCCTTGTGCGCCGCCACCAATAACGCGCCTTCGGTGGGGTCACCCTCGATGCGCCAACTATCGGCTTCGGCAAGTAGGCGGGCGTCGTTGCATAACAACCCGGCTTTCAGGCATTCCAGCACAGCGGGATGCTCTCGTGGAACAATTGGCGTTCCGTTGCGGCGCAACTCGCCATCAGGCGTATAACCGCTGCCGGTCACTTCAAATAATTCGCCGCCCGCATACAGGGATTGCACGGTCATCTGATTTTGCGTCAGCGTACCGGTTTTGTCCGAACAGATCACCGTGGTGCTGCCCAGGGTTTCCACCGCCGGTAGTTTGCGGATAATGGCATTGCGCTTTGCCATTCGGGATACGCCGATCGCCAGGGTAATCGTCAACGCGGCGGGCAGGCCTTCGGGAATCGCGCCTACCGCCAGCGCCACGGCGGCCATGAACATCTCCAGCATGGCATGGCCGCGCCACACGCCCACCGCAAAAGTGACCACCGCAAGGCCTACGATGACCCACAACAACAATCGGCTGAACTGGCTTATTTTTTGAGTCAGCGGCGTTTCCAGATCGGTGGCGCTGGCAATCATGCGATTGATCAGACCGATCTCGGTGCGGTCGCCGCTTTCCACCACCACGCCCAGTCCGCTGCCATAGGTCACCAGGGTCGAGGAATACGCCATATTGCAGCGATCCGCCAACACCGTGGCCGCTTCGAGCGTAGCCAGACGCTTTTCCACCGGCACCGATTCGCCAGTGAATGCCGACTCGTCGATTTGTAGTTCGCGGATGTGCAATAAACGCAAGTCGGCGGGCACCTTGTCGCCGGATTGCAGCAATACGACATCGCCGGGCGCCAATTCATCGGCGGAAATGGCGCGGCGTTGACCGTCGCGCAACACCGTGGCGCTAATCGTCAACACCCGGCTCAACGCATCAATCGCTTTCAGGGCGTTGGCTTCCTGGATAAAGCCGATGACGGCATTGACCAGGACCACGCCGAATATCACGCCGCTATCGACCCATTCCTGCAAAAAAGCCGTGACGGCTGCGGCGACCAGCAGGATATAAACCAGCGGTTGATGAAATTGCTCAAGCAGCAAGCGCAACGGGCTTTTTCCGCGCCGCGGCGTCAGACGATTAGGGCCGTATTGGTCAAGACGCCGCCGCGCTTCGGTTTCGCTCAAACCTTGCTGAATATCCACTTGCAAGCGAGTCTGCAAGGCTTCCGGTGAAAGAGGGTGCCAGGCTGTTTTTGGGGGATTCATGACCTACTCCAAGCGGTTACGATTCGAAGAAATCTCTTGAAAAGTGTTTCTGATCGATAATAAGTTGAAATTCTTAATACAAAGTCTCTATATCATCAGGCTTAGCGTAATCGACGCCGACGCTCATCACAAAACTGGACACTTCTTCAATATTCATCGTCGACTGAATGATCTTGTCTTTATGAACCATCACGGTGAAACCGGAAGTCGGATTCGGCGAAGTTGGAATATACAAGATATAGCAATCGCTAATGCGATTCGTCACATAGGCCGGCACCCACATGCCGTCTTTAGGATACTCGACATAGACGACATTGCGTATTTGCGGCTCATCGGTGGTCAGAAATAATCGCAATAGTTTTCGGGTGACCCGATAAATACTGCCGATGATGGGAATGCGGTGAATAAACGCTTCCAAGAAATACAGTACATGGGCTCTATCATTTTTAAGCAACTTGCCAAAATAAACTAATAAGCCGACGGCCGAGGCAAACAATAGAATCGTCACCAATGGATTGTCATACTTACCATGCACCAGCAAAACAAAATCCTTTAAGAACCCTTCCACATAAACAATGATCTGGAATATCAGTGCGATAGGGAGAAAACCAATCACACCAATCAAAAAATAATTAACTATCGTTTTAAATGTATTTTTCATGTTCGCTCCTGCCGATTGCAGATAAAGGAATAGATCGATTACGTGTTACGCTTGTTTTGATATTGAAGCGCCATCTTCATATGTAGTCCCAAACCATGTCCTATTCCATACTCGGTTTTTTAAGCAACTGCTTGTTATTTTGGATTTTTAGAATATCAGAGTCGGGATCATTTTCATAAATTTCTCTTTGGCTTTACTGCTTGCCGAGCCTAAGCGGAGCGATTGAATCATGCTGCGTCGATGTTCATACCGACAAAACGGTGAGCAAGAAATTTTGACCTCGCCTTGGGCTTTACTTTATAGTGATAAAACATTCAAATCTAAGGGAGATTATTCAATGTCAGCCGATATTTTGCTCACCGTGGTTGCGACAGTCCTCGTGCAATCCATTTTCGGCGCCGGGGTTTTGTTGTTCGGCACGCCGATTTTGCTGTTGCTCGGCTACGAGTTTGTCGAGGTCTTGGTGATCTTGCTGCCGATTTCCTTGGTCGTCAACGGCCTTCAAATCGCCAAACATCACGCCAATATCGACTTGGGCTTTTATCGCCGCATCCTCTGGCTAAGCCTGCCGCCGATTGCGGTGTTTCTGTTCATCGTCACGCATGCCCGAATCAACATCGGCTTGTTTATCGGGGCGTTTTTGCTGTTTATCGCGCTGAAGGATTTTTCGGCCGGCGCGGCGCGCGCGATAGATGCGCTGATGAAGTACGAAAAGCCGTACTTTGTGTTGATGGGCGTCATCCACGGCTTAAGCAATCTTGGCGGTTCGTTGTTGACCGCGCTGGTGCACCATAAAGCCTATCCCAAGGACACGGCCCGGGTTACGGTGGCTGCGTCCTATGCCACTTTTGCGCTGGTCCAATTGCTGACTCTGTTTGCATTCAGCGGGCAACAAATCGCAATTACCTTTTACGATGAAGCCAGTTATGCCATAGTCGCCTCGCTGGTCTTCGTTTTGGCGGATGAGACGCTGTATTTAAATATCGGCCAGGGCAAATATCAGCGCCTGTTTTCGGTTTTTCTCGCGCTGTCGGGCATGTTATTAATTGCTAGGTCTTTATAATATTCCGTTCAAAAATTTACTAAGATAAATCATAAAGTTAAATATATTTTGGAGCCAGCCTATGATCAAACAAGAAGTGATATTCGTACGCATTTATCTGCGGGAGGGCGAACATATTCTGGGCAAACTCGTCGATTATTTACACGATAAGGTCAAGGTTCGTGGAATGACCGTGCTGAGGGCTATCGAGGGCTTTAGCGAAAACGGCAAAATGCGGACTTGCTCTTTGGTGGATTTATCGCTGGATTTGCCGTTGATCATTGAGTTTTACGAAGATCAAGACAAAGCCGATGCGACGATTGCCGCGTTAGTCAATGAATTTCACCTGCCGCATGTGGTTAGTTTCCCCGCATCGGTTTATAGCCACTGAAACCTTGCTTATGCAACATAATAATTAAAATTAACGTTAACTCAGGGGGATTTATGATCGATAAAAATGATTTGCCGCAAGCGCTAGGTAAATTGCTTGAGCTGATAAAAGAGCAGTGGCGGAACAAAAAGTATTGGAATGCCAAGTTCGATCGCTTCAGCCGTATCGGCGCCAAGATCAGCGGCCGGCCGTTGGCGTTCAATATTGCGTTGGCGCTCGTCGCTTTCTGGTTGATTACCGGGCCCTTGTTCGGTTTCAGCGATACTTGGCAGCTCGTGATCAATACCGCGACGACCATTATCACCTTCCTGATGGTGTTTTTGATTCAGCATACCCAAAACCGCGACACCGACGCGCTGCAGATGAAACTGGACGAATTGATCCGCGCCGTCGAAGGCGCCAATAATGCCATTCTGGATTTGGAGGAAATGGAAGAGGAGGAACTCGAATTGTTACGCGCACACTATGCCAACTTGGCCCGCCAAGCCCGCCAGGAAATCAGCCATCGCAAAATCACCGGGAGTAAAAACTCATGACGAGTGTTATCGAATCCGTAAAAGCCGCCCAAATCTACGATTCCCGTGGCATGCCTACTATCCGCGTGTCGATCACGCTCAGCGACGGCGCCGTTGCCAGCGCGTCCATACCCTCGGGCGCATCGACCGGTGAGAACGAGGCCGTCGAACTGCGCGACGGCGATCCCAAAAATCATAACGGCAAGAGCGTGCTCAAGGCGGTCGCTAACGTCAACGACATCATCGCGCCCGCCGTGACCGGCATGGAACCTTGGCGGCAAGCGGAAATCGACCAACTGATGATAGCGCTGGACGGTACCGCCAATAAGGCCAATTTGGGCGCCAATGCGATTCTCGGCGTTTCGGAAGCGGTCGCCGTGGCCGCCGCCAAATCGCTGGGCTTGCCGCTTTACGCCTATCTCGGCGGCGTCGGCTCGGTGCGCTTGCCGGTGCCGATGATCAATATCCTCAACGGCGGCAAACACGCCGACAGCAGCCTGGATTTTCAAGAATTCATGATCATGCCGGTCGGGGCGCCGACCTTTACCGAGGCCATGCGTTACGCCACCGATACCTTCCAGGCGCTGAAAGGCTTGCTGAAAGCCAAAGGCTACGCGACCAGCGTCGGCGATGAAGGCGGTTTCGCGCCGCAACTCAAAAGCAACGACGAAGCCTGCGAGTTGATCGTCGAAGCCATCGCCAAGGCGGGCTACCAGCCGGGCAAGGATATCGGCATCGCCCTTGATCCGGCCGCCAGCTCCTTTTACGAAGATGGCCAGTATAAATTGAGCCGTAGCGGCCAGGGTAATAAAACCAGCGCCGAAATGACCGAGTTTTATGCGCAGTGGATCGACAAATACCCCATCGTTTCGCTCGAAGACGGTCTGGCGGAAAACGATTGGGACGGCTTCCGCGAACAAACCGCCCGCTTAGGCGGGAAAACCCAGATTGTCGGCGACGATATTCTGGTCACCAATCCGCGCTTCATTCGCCGCGGTATCGCTGAAAAGACCTGCAACGCCGCCTTGATCAAGCTGAACCAGATCGGCACCGTCAGCGAAACCGTCGAAGCCATCCATTTGTGCCGCCAAGCCGGCTGGGGTTTCGTGATTTCTCATCGCTCCGGCGAGACGGAAGACACCTTCATGGCCGATTTCGCCGTGGCCATGGGTGGTGGGCAGATCAAAACCGGCTCGGTTTGTCGTTCGGAACGCATTGCTAAATATAACCGCCTGCTCGAAATCGAAAGACAATTGGGTAAAGCGGCAATATTCGGTGCATGATGCCGAGAGTGACCGGTTATTGCCTGGCGAGTGTGAATTGGACAACTTAACCGGCTAGGGCGTAAACGCCTGCATGCTTCCAAGACATTTCAGAGCCAAACGGGTATCGGTTAACGTAGGGATGGCGCCATCGGTTCGGCCGAAACCGCCGTTCGCGGATTGGCAGACCGCGATGAATCTTATGGCTGCGGATTTGAAAGGTTCGGATAAGGGCTGATGGCAAAACTGAAATATCGATAACCCTGCGTCAAGCACGGTTAGCGAAGTCGCTGAACTGTTCGGTACCAGCCGAAAGCCGGTTTGTGGATCCAAACACGCCTCGGCAAAGGCCAATCCGTTAGACATTTCCTGCCAGTTAAAACGCGCTTGGATTTCAAACGCGGTCGCCGTATCGCATAAATTTTCCGTGGGCCAACCGTATCCGTCCCGAAGACCTTGCAGGTCTTGCAGTCGCTTATGGACGGCGTTTTTAAATTCCAAACGGGGCGGAATATCCCAATGCTCTAAAAGATTTGCCAAGCGATTGATCGATAGCATCACATTAGACCCGTCGAGCGTCTTTTCAGTCGTTAAATTGGCGATGAATTGATCCTGCTGGGTTTCTAAAAACCCGCGTGGTGAATAAGTGGGATTTTCGTTCAGTATTCGCAACGACTCCAGGGCATACCAAGCTGTCGGCAAACCCGGATAATCACCGTTGGTTTTTTGCACCGCTTTAAGCCAAGCTACGAGCGCTTCCCGGCGGGGAACGTCCGTTTTCAGGCGATCCAAGGCCACCACGGCACTGTAAGCATCCAAGGCGTTTGATTCTTCAACACCCAAGGCCCGATAAAAGCAAAATCCACCATCATCGCATTGCCGGCTAACCACATAGGCTAGGCACGCATTCCAGTTAATCAACATGCTAACACCCCGATTATCAAGCCTCCGCCGCTACTGCGTCGCGGAATTGAATTGCCATAGCCAATGGCCGACAGCCATGCCTAGCCAGACCGCCATCACGCCAAACAGGGCATTGACGATAAATAGACTCAGTAAATGATTGAACTCCAGATGCAAATCGGCAAGCTTAAAGCTCAGCCATAGCGTCGATACGATGGTCAACAAACCGAGTAAGGTGATTAAACCGATTGCGCGCAATTCGGACGCTAAGCTTTGGCGCATGAACAGAAATTCGATCAAAAAGGCCACTAGAAAAATCATCAGGAAGCCTAAAGCCATGTCGCGGTAAGGAAAGTTGTGCCCCATCCAAGGATAAAGGTCCGACTCGAATAACTGCCGCGCCACCACCAGGCCCACCCATACCGCGACTAAACACAACACGGTGCTAAGAAAGATATTCAATGCGGCCTTGAGTAAATTGCCTTCCTCGAATAAATTGAGGGTTTCCAGAGCAAAGGTTGAAAAGGTGGTGTAAGCGCCTAGAAAACCGACCAAAATAGCGGCCCGGTATTCGACCGCCAGCGGAAAGCGCTGCAGCATCATCACCGACAGAAAACCCATCAAAAACGACCCCGATACGTTGACAAACAGGGTGCCGTGAGGGAATGCTCGCCCCAACCAACCGTAAATTGCGTTGGCTACTAAGAAACGCACGACCGCGCCCACCGATCCGCCCATTGCGATGGCAATTAATTGATTCATCAAGTTGTTAGCTCCTGTTTGATTGTGACGAATTTCGCCGTTACGTCTGAAACAGGTAATGTAGTTTTTTACAGCTGGAATGGGAAGGGTTCAGTCTGTTGATTTTGAATTTAGTGGTCAGTGGCGGCGATTCCGACTAACTGCTCAGGAAAGTTATGACCCTTCAGACTCGGCGCTTTGGCGTAACAGGCGCCTTACCCGTCTTGTTGAGTTGATGAATCGACCAGCCCATCAGTTTGCTACTACACACCGCGAAATACGTTATCGCGGAGTAACAGGGAAAAATTGCGAGGATGAGCGGTGGCGGCTTTTTAGGAGAAAAGCCGTTTTTTGAACCAAAACGCCACATTGACCAAAGCAATCATCACCGGTACTTCGATCAATGGCCCAATGACCGCCGCAAAAGCGGCGCCGCTGTTGATGCCGAACACCGCCACCGCGACGGCAATCGCCAGTTCGAAATTATTGCTGGCCGCTGTAAATGCCAAGGTAGTAGTTTGACCGTAATCGGCGCCGATCAGTTTGCCCATCACAAAACTAACCCAGAACATGACGACAAAGTAGATCAGCAACGGCACGGCAATCCGCAACACGTCCAATGGCACAGTCACGATCAAATCGCCTTTCAACGAAAACATCACCACGATGGTGAATAGCAAGGCAATCAGTGTCATGGGGCTGATTTTCGGGACAAAGATTTGCTGATACCAGTCCTTGCCTTTGGCTTTAACCAGCACCAAGCGCGTGGTGAAACCGGCGATGAAGGGGATACCCAGATAGATGAACACGGTTTTGGCGATTTCGCCAATTGTGATGGCGACTAGGCTGCCTTGCATCCCAAATAATGGCGGCAGCACGGTGATGAATAACCAAGCGTAGACACTGAAAAACAACACTTGAAACACGCTGTTGAAGGCCACCAAGGCGGCGCAGTATTGGTTGTCGCCACGCGCCAGTTCATTCCATACGATCACCATGGCGATGCAACGAGCCAGGCCGATCATGATCAAACCGGTCATGTATTCGGGATAATCGCGCAAAAACACAATCGCCAACGCAAACATCAGCACCGGCCCAATCAGCCAATTCTGAACCAGCGACAAACCCAATACTCGCCAGTTGCGAAATACATCGGCCAGTTCTTCGTAATGCACCTTGGCCAGTGGCGGGTACATCATCAGGATTAAACCGATGGCGATGGGAATATTGGTCGTGCCGACTGACACCAAGGCATTGAGTTGATTGATCTGATCGGGTAACGCGAAGCCCACGCTTACACCAACCGCCATCGCGATAAATATCCACAGCGTTAAAAAACGATCCAGAAACGAAAGTCGCGGATTCGGGCAAAGCGGCTGATTCATGGTAGTCACGCTCAAGATGGGCAGCAGCTCGACGACGGACTGCAACAAGACGCGTTCTGGTCCGTCGGTAAATCGAAATCCTTGCCGAATGTCGGAATGCTTTTTAACGAATGGAAGGCTTCCCAAGGGATGCCCTGCGGGTCCACCGTCCAGTATTTATCAGACTCGGCATAACAGCAGGCCGCTTGTTTCTGCTCGATCACCGGTAATGCCGCGCCCTGTAAAATCTGTTGTACCTGTTCCAATTCGGACGCCGATTCGACCTGAATCCCTAAATGATCCAGCCCGGTTTGTCGGCCACGGCTGGAAATCGCGAAATTGATGCGCGGATCGTCGAGCATCCATTTGGCGTAATCGTCATGAACCACGCTCGGTTCGGTTTGGAATAAGTCGCTGTAGAACGCGATGTTTTGTTGTAGGTTATTGACGGCGAGGTGGATGTGAAAACGTTTCATTAGGAATAGCCATATTGTTGGTTAAGGCAACAGGGTGCCGATGCGGTCTAGTTCCGCTTTCAAGTGCTCAGGATCGTTTTTCAATTGCTCAAGCGGCAAGGCCAGAAACCGGTCGATGCGGTAAAGCAAAATGCCATAGGCGGTTTCAAAAGCCGCTTTGATTTCTTCTGCGGTGCCTTCGGCGTGGGCAGGGTCTTCCACCCCCCAATGGCTGCGTAAGACAGGACCGAGATAGGCAGGACACGTCTCGTTGGCGGCGTTACCACATACGCTGATCACAACATCCGGCATCACCGGCAAATCGTTCCAGGATTTGCTGTAGTAACCCTCGGTCGAAATGCCTTTTTCTTTCAGCAAAGCCACGGCGCCACTGTTTAGCCTGCCAATGGGTTTGCTGCCGGCGCTGATGGCATGCCAAGCTTCTGGAGCCAGGTGGTTGAAAATCGCTTCGCCCATCAATGAGCGACACGAGTTGCCGGTACAAAGAAACAAAACATTCATAGTGGAATCATCGGTCAAGAGAAAATCAGTCAGTCGAACAGCAAGACGATGCGGGCGCTGATTTTATAAGATGTGCTTAAACACAAACCTGTGCACCAAATTGATCAACCTTATGCCAAAATTGTAGCCACCGTCCTTTTGATTGAATCAATGCCCGCAAAGACAAAATTACTTTTGCG
>Ga0172373_10006620_pt1 | contig 15346 bp, 11 predicted proteins | sample Lak10m_2_FD_114546 | JGI IMG/M metagenome (GOLD analysis project Ga0172373, IMG submission 114546) | Freshwater microbial communities from Kabuno Bay, South-Kivu, Congo - kab_092012_10m | ecosystem: Environmental > Aquatic > Freshwater > Lake | place: Democratic Republic of the Congo...
ACCGCCTTTTGCACTATCCGTGTCAGTTCGGGTGGGAGGTGCCACCGCATTGCCCAAAAAAGGAGGGGGTTTCAGCATGCCCCTACCAGGTCCTCCGCAACTTTCTGAAGAATCGGTGCGTATACGGAATGTTGCGTGCGCTTTCGCACCACATCAAATCAAACAGGAGAAACGTTCATGAAGTTCCGTATGGGATTTGTTAGTTTGCTACTCGTTCTACTTGCCACCTTCGCCACCGTCGCCTTCGCACAAGACGATCTGTTGCAACCCTGTTTCGATCTTTCTGAGGAAGATTGCACCCTTTACTATGACGCCCAAATGTTCCTGCCCGAATCCACCAACTTCACTGCGAGTGTAGATGTTGCCGTAGGCTTGGATGACCAAAGCTACACTGCCACCGTTTTGGCAGCGGGTGGCTATGTCGCAGACATGGACGTTCTCTCCCAAGTGAGTGACTTCATCGCCTTGCTTGAAGCCACCGACTCCGCCGAAGACTTGGCAAACCTCACCCTCGAAAATGTGTTGACCAATGTAGGCACGTTGTTGATGGCAGCTGACGCTGACCTGTCACTCTCCATCACCTTGCCCGATGAGTTGTTAGCGGAGATGGACGGGATAATTTCTAATCCGCTGGACTTGAACTTGTGGTTTGTGGACGGCATCGCCTATGCCGATTTGACCCCCGCCGCCGTGGTTGACCCCACTTTGGCAGGCATCTTTGGGATAGACTTGAACGAGGCACTCGCCTTCGCCCAACTCACCTTGACCGAAGAACAATTCCAAGACCTTTTGAGCGACGATGACTTGATGGCTCAATTGGATATGCAACTCTCTCAAGACATGCTGATGGGCGAGTTGCCCGCCGACATTGAAGACGCGATCACCTTGACCCGCCTCGACGATGAAGATGGCTATGCTGTATTTGAAACCAGCGTGGACTTGGTGACGTTGCTTTCCAGCGAATTCGTGCGTGAACAAGTTGTCACGGCGATTGAATCCGACGAGGATATGTCTGCTGAAGGCACCCCCACTGCGGATGAAATCGTAGACGCATTGATCGCCTCGTTGACCGAATCCGAAATTGTCTCCTATGAATACATCGACCTCGAAAGCGGTTACTATGTTTCGACTGAAATTTACGTCAACACGGTGATTGATCCCGCTCCGTTAGCTGCTCTTGATTCCGGTTCAACCGAAGGCATGCCTGCCATCATCACGGTGGACGTGACGATCGTTTTCGAGCGTTCAGAAATTGATGAAGTCGCCGAGATTCCTGCTCCTGCTGATGGCATTGTTGTTCCCTTTGCAGAGTTAATCGGCAGTTTGAGCGAAGCGCAATAACGAACCCACTCGCATAAAGTGTAACACTTCCCCACCTTATATTAGCGTGGGGAAGGTGTTCCTCCTCTCTTAGAGTTGCTCCATTCCTTTTATATTATTCAGATCCGAAGTTGCTATTGTGGTTGCAATTAATCACTGTTTACATGATAATCACTGGAACTAACCGAATCTAAACAATATGAATCATCAGGGAGCTGTTCGTGACAAACTCACCAAGTCCATTTTGGAAAAATCTCGAACTATGGCAAGTTGTTATTGGAGTCCTCGGATTAATACCGGCTTTTATAGCAGTTGTGCCCATCATACAAAGATGGGGATTGATCCCGCGTTTTTCTAATTATCGAGCAAAGGTTATTGTAGTCCTTGTATTGACCGTGGTGATGATATTAGGTGTTTTAGTCTTACAGGAAAGGAGAATGATTCCCCCGTTTCCCACTTCTCAAGAAACAGTTATGGTCTCAGTGGATACCCATCCTCCCTCACTCGCCCCAAGACCAACCCTTACTACTACTACTACTACTACTACAATCGTTGTGCCGAGCACTGTACGCTTCTATGATGACTTTACTGGGGGCGATTTAACAAAATGGGATGTCACCTATGCTACTGAACAGGTTGAAATAGATGAGGTGAACGGTAATCCTGCCCTTCACATATTAGGGAATCAAACAGATTACATATCGTTGGGCTTATATGACTCCTTCACTGATGCCAGTATTTTGCAGGCTCGCGTACAGGTGGTTGATTTCGGAACACGCGATGGTAGTTTTAATTTCAATTTAATGAGTGAACTACCTGGACATGGCATGGGATATTCAGCTCTGATCGGACACAGTGGTGGCGCATTTCTTGCTGAACGAAATAATGACTTTCGCGGATTAATTTCATTTGATAGTCGTTCTATTGTCTTACAACCAGAGCGTTGGTATACCATTCGCTTTGAGAAGCGAGGATCAATTCTTACCCTGACAATTGATGACGCGGTAATTCATCGCGCACGAGTTGACTCTAATCAAAGTGGACAACCCCTGTTTATCTTTGATAGAGGGATGGAACTGTATTTGGATGATGTATTAATTCAGTGATTGAGCAAAATATCGTTACCTTACGGCTTAACCTTTTCTCATAGAGTTAGCTTCTTCACTACTGCAAGCAATGCACCGTTGGGGAGGGGATCACTATCCTTTGTGAAAAGACAGAAGAGACCCTACAAGAATTTGAACAAGTTGCTTTGGTTATCAATGCGTCCCCCTATGTGTTCGTAGTTGGGGATGTGGGGACAGTAGTTGATATAACCAGCAATGGCAAAGGCATCATCGTTGAGTTTTTAACTTCGCAGGTGAAACCATTGCTATTGTCCCTTTACATCAGTCCGATGTTCGCTTGCTTGGTGTGAGCGAAGGGAGGGACGCGCGTTCCGTCCTTCCCTCCCTAAGCCCTCACTTGCCCTTCGCTGGTGGGGGGAGCGGGGGATAAAACACGCGCCTTACGTGTCCTCCTCGATGATTTGCCCGTTGTGGATTCTCCACAGGGTGGACTGCTTCAAGAACGACGGGGTGAAGATAGTCGGCTCGGTGGTGGTCAACACGGTTTGACTGTCCCCCGTCAACTGGTCAAGCAAGTAACCGCGCCGCCGAGCATCTAATTCGGCGATCACCTCATCCAACAACAAGATTGGGCGTTGCCCACTCTGCTCGGTCATCCACGCTAACTCCGCTAACTTCAACGCCATCACGGTGGTGCGTGCTTGCCCACGACTGCCGTATAAGCCCACGTCGCGCCCGTTGATGTTGAGGCGCAACTCATCCCGATGCGGACCGGTGAGGGTCATTCCGCGTTGAATGGACTCTTCACGCTCGCGTTCAAGTTGGGCGTGGAATTGCGGTTCTAGCTCGCTCGGTTCAAGTTGACGGTGCAAATCAAAGCCGAACATCTCAAACGAGAGTTGCCCTTGTGCGGTGGCGGTGGGGACCAAACTGGGGATGTAGTTCAGCGTGAGCGTTTCCTTCTTGTCGGTGAGTTCCGCATGGATGCGCTGGGCAGAAAACTCTAACTCCCGTAAGAAGCGTTGTCGGCTTGCAATGATGGTCGAGCCATGCCGAACCAACTCATCATCCCAAAATGCTAACTCCTTGACCCCCGCGCGACTCATGGCAATGTTGCGCAACAAGGCGTTGCGTTGCGGAAGTGCCTTTTCGTAGCGGTGCAACGCCTCGTAATAGGTGGCGTTCATCTGGGAGAGGGTCTCATTCATGAAGCGTCGGCGTTCGTTTGGGCTACCCTCAATCAAGTGCAGGTGCTGGGGCAAGAACATGACCACATTCAAAATGCCCACAATATCCATCACGCGCTTGTCCACATGATCCAAGCGGATGACTTTCTTGAAGCGTGGCATGCCCGCGCTGGTGTCCATCATGAGGGTGATCTCTAAACGACTGAAGGGGTGATGGCGCGTGTGGATGTCCGCCGCAAGGCGTGCAAAGGGCAACAGTTCCCCTTCGGTGCGCCAATGGATGAGTTGGCGGTCGGAGGTGGTATAGGGTGAACGCGCGGTTGCCAAGTAGTAAAACGCTTCTAGCAAGCTGGTTTTCCCCTGCGCATTGTCCCCATGTAGCACAATCGTGTGATTGGGGAGGGGCAATTCCAACTGGGCATAGTTGCGAAAGTTCGTTAACGACAAATATTCAATGTGCATGGCGTGGCACTCATCATCAAGGTGACGGCATCCGCGATATGCTCGGGATACTGTCTAAGGGGCAAAATCATCAGGCTGAAATCACACGGCGACGTTAAGCAGTCACCATCCCTGGGGCAAGGTGATCGGTGCGGGAGGCGTAACGCAACGTGGGCGTGCCGTCGTGGTCAAAGTCAAGACAGCTGGTGCTGGCGTTGTACTTCGCAATGAGCGTGCGCCCGAACAGCGTTCTGGGCACCAAAACCCCCAGCAATAATGCCTGCATCAGCGCGTTAGAAAATGCCCCGTGCGTGACGAAGGCAATGCTGGCATGGCGTTTTTCCCCCGTTGCCCATTCACGGATTTGTTGTGCCACGCGGAACACGCGCTCTTCATAGTGGTCAGGGGTTTCTTGCAAGCCCGAAAACCACCAACCTGCTGAAGTTACTGCGTCGGTGACGATCAAGTTAGCGCAAATCGCACGCATTGCGTCGGCGTTCAAGCCGGGCACCCCATAGCTCACCAATTGCCCGTCTACGTTGCGCTCATGATATGCCCCTCCGCGCTCATAAATATCGGGGTGAATTGTCGCGGAGATGTTGAGCAACTGGGTGAGGGCGTGGGTGGTTTGTAAGGTGCGTTGCATCGGACTGGTGTAAAGCTCATCAAATTGGTAGACCGACAAGCGTGAATCCTCCCGCAGTTCATGTTGTCGCTTGCTAGAAGCAAAATCGTGCTGAATGAACGCTGCCAAGTGGGCGGCTTGTTGGTGCCCCAACAGGGTGAGGGGGGCATCCGGCACGTGCTCTGCTGTTGAGTTAGGCGCTTGGGCGTTGTTCACAGATTGGGCATGGCGGATCAAAAGTAGCCGCATGGCAGTTATTCCTCATAAGTTTTTTTGGATAAGTTCCACATGGGGACAACATCGAAGTCTAACGACCCCTGCATCCCAGCTTGTAGACGATAGTGCGCAGCGGCGGCGATCATTGCCCCGTTGTCCGTACACAGCGTTAGGGGCGGATAGCGCACGGGCAACTCGGAGAGGCTCCGCATTTTGTCGCGTAGTAGGGTGTTGGCGCTCACGCCCCCCGCCATCCAAATCTCATTGACGTTGTGAAGTTTGGCGGCGCGCACAGTCTTATGCACCAGCGTTTCCACCAGGGCGCATTGAAAGCTGGCGGCGGCATCGGCAACGGAAATATCCTTGCGCAGTTGTAACTTGTTCCTTGCCCCTTTTTCCTGCTGTGCCTCGTGCTTGCTGTTGATCTGCACGGTCACTTCGCGCATGACGGCGGTTTTTAACCCGCTGAAGCTGAAGTCCAGCGAGTCGTCACTGAGCTTGACGCGCGGAAAGTTGTAGGCGGCGGCGTTACCAGCTTTGGCGACGCGCTCAATGTTGGGTCCGCCTGGATAGGGCAAGTTGAGCATCCGCCCCACCTTATCGAACGCCTCTCCCGCGGCATCGTCCAGCGTCCCGCCCAAGCGTTGATAGCTGCCGTGCGCTTCCATCAACAACAACTCGGTGTGCCCCCCGCTCACGATCAAAACCAAAATCGGAAAGCTAGGCTCGTGGTAGGGTTGGACGAGACACAGCGAATAGACGTGCCCCTCCAGGTGATTGATCGGCAAGAGGGGTTTTTCGGTTGCCAGCGATAACCCTTTTGCAAAATTCACCCCCACCATGAGCGAGCCAACCAAGCCCGGTCCGCGCGTGACGGCAATGGCGGTGAGTTGATCGTAGCGAGTGTTTGCCTCGCGCATTGCCTGCTCCACCACGACACCGATGGCTTCGGCATGGGCGCGAGAGGCAACTTCAGGAAAGACCCCCCCATATTGGGCGTGTAGGTCAATTTGACTGGCAATCACATTAGAGAGCACAACGCGACCGTCTTGCACAACAGCAGCGGCGGTTTCATCGCACGATGTTTCAATTCCAAGTAGGATGGTCATGGCGTTTCATGAGTCGTAGACATTATCAACCCCCCAACTATAACCCAAAAACCATCCCACACGATAGGGCAACCGCGCTAAGGTTGCCTAAGCGGTGCGCTTTTCTAACAGAATGCGCGTCATTTGTTCCATGTGGTCAATGTCATGGGCGTTCACTTGGAGCAGTTGGTTGTAGATTGACCAATGCCCCACTTGTGGATGCGTACCAAAGCGATGCCACTGTGCTTCTTCGGTTAGCCCCTCGAAGAAACTCGCCATTTCATAACGACTGGTGCGCAGGTCGTGCAGAACAGCTTCAACAGATTGTTCACTGTAGCGGTTTTCAATGACCAACGCCTCGTGGTCATAGCTCACCATGACGGGTTGGTCTTCGCTCAGGATTTGCCGAGCGCGGCTCAAGAAGATGCGGTCATAATCGCGCAGGTGGCACAGCACTTCTAGCACCGTCCAACCGTTGCCTCCGTCGCGGTAAACGGTCAAGCCGTCTTCAAGGTGGAGGTGGATGAAATGGTCAATCATGTTGATGCTGTCGCGCAGGTTGCGTGTGTAACGTTCATAAATACGGGTGAAGTTGGTCATGGTGGGGTGTCCTTTCGGGTTGAAACAGTCCGCATAATATTAACATGCTCAGCAATAACTTCAACAAACGGGGCAAAGAGCCAATCCGCACAAGGGCAACGGGTAGCCACAAGCCCGCCCAATCATAGCACCATCCCAAGCCGTTTTTAACGCTATTTGTGTCAGTTTTCACCAATAATTTGCCCAACTCTGCAACTTGAATCGGGAGTAAGCGTATACAATAGTGATGATCGTCATTCCGTTACCAAAGGAAAATCTGATGTCTAAGCCAAACCAGAATAGTCTTGCTCAATCCATTGAAAAAGGGATTGAAGGGTTCATCAAGTTACTCAAACAATCGGTTGAGGATGGCAATCAAAAACGCCTCACCATTCAAAACAAAGAGGGTAAAGTGCTATTTGAGACTACCCTCACGCTTGGGGTCATCTTGTTGGCATTCGTGTTGATCGGCGGATGGTGGGTCTTGATCTTGGCAGGCATCTTGGGCGTGCTGGGGAACTATCGTCTTGCGGTGGTGAACGTCAACAGCGTCCCCAACATCGTGCAAGAACCCAAGACCATGCCCAAGGCAGACACCCCTCCCACGGAGGAATAAGCGCCTTGCGCCCGTCACCAACCCGTTCCTCCGCACCCTCCTGATTGGGGTGGTGGGGAGGAACGGCTATGTTATTCCTTCCACCACAGCTTGAGCAACGGCAACCGATCGCGCAACCAGCGCCACAGGATCAACTCGCGTAACGCCTTCCATGCTTCGAGGCTATGGTACTCCCAGCGCGGATGCCGTTGGTTTCCATAGCGTTCCGCTTGGTACAGGTTGACAATGGCCCGTAGCGACCGCTCTGCGCGTTTGGGCAACAGACCGATGATGCGCTTGTGGCGTTCCTTGGGGGTCTCGTTGTTGTAGAAGGGTATTCTCATCAAGTGCGTTAGGTAGCGTTCAGTGCGGGCATAGACTTGCATAATTGCGCTGTATCCGTCCAGATTGCGCCACTCCAACCACCACCACATCACCAAGATCGCCCCTAATCCAATACACAGCAACAACACCAATCCCAACAAAATCAGCAAGATTTGGAAGAATACCGCTAACCACACCTTGGGTTGAGGGGAAGGGGCGGGCGTGCTTTGTGGCGTCAGGGTGGCGGGGACGGTGGCGGTCATGCTGAAAGGGGGGGGCGTGGGGGAGAGGGTGGCTAGGGGCAATGCCTCATTTTGGGGGGAGTTCAAGGTGGCGGTAGGCGGTGGCGTGGGGGTGGCGGTGGGCGGTGGCAACATCAGCGCGGACGGAGAGGGACTGGGCACGCTCGCAACCCCTATCATTGGGGTGGCGGTGGGGGAAGCACTGCGCGAAGCAGTTGGTTCAAACTCTATCCATCCATAGTTCGGAAAGTATACCTCTACCCAAGTGTGGGCGTCCTTCTCCCGAACAATGTACTGTCGCCCGTCCCATTCACCCGCTGCAAAACCTGCCGCCATCCGCGAGGGAATGCCTAGCCCACGCAACATGACCACCATTGCCGATGCATAGTAATTGCAGTAGCCCTGACGGTAATCGAATAGCACCCAGTCCACAGGGTCTTGCCCAAACGGAGGGGAGGGGATGGTTTCGTTGTAGGCGATGTTCGCCCGAAGCCACTGCTCAATGGCGCGCACGCGATCATAGGGGGTGGTGGCGTTTGCCTCCTGCACAATCTGCTGAGCAAGTTCGAGCGTCCGCCCTGTGATGCTGGGGGGGATGTAAAGTTGCGTGTCAATGATCCAGCGCGGGTAGTTGATGCCGGCGCTTTGCAACTGGGGCGCGTTCGCGTTGCTCATCAAACTGGTGACAAGGTAACTACTGCCCACGTCCAAAACCTTTTGTGGGCGGATCGCGTAGATGGTCATGTTTTGATCGTCGTCATAGCGCAGGTCTGCTTGGGTGGGTAGGTCGATCACGTCTGGCAGGGGGGCGGCATACACCAAGCGCGAGGGCATTGAAACCATCGTGAAGCGCTGTTGAACGCGAATGCGCGAGCCAAGCACCATCTCCTCATTCTTCACTTCAAATGGGGGTTGGCTATCCTGTAAGCGAATGTTCGCCTGGGACGACCAACTGCCATCCTGATACGTATCAAATAACCGACTGCGCCAATAGTAGGGTCGTCCGGGAGGGGCTTCAACCTGCATGACCACCTGATCCCCCAGTTGGATCGCCCCGCTTAAGGTGAGGGAGTCTGCCCCGTAGTAATCAGTCGTCACTTGCCCATAGCTATCCGGATCGCTTAATAGCTGATTCCAGGTTTGTGCTAAGTCGGCGAGGGGATCATCATCGAGGACATCGTGCAACTTTTCCAACTGTTTATCCAGGCGAGAGGTGGGGATGCTCCATGCTAAAAGCAGCGCCACCATGGCAATGACTGCACCCCCTAAGTTCATCTGGAGGCGCAAAATAGACGGGATGGCAACGACCTTGCGCTGTTGATACCAATCCCATTCTTTGTGATCCACTGTGGAGCGCGTCAATAACAACAGGCTTAAATAGCTGAAGATCATCATATGCGGCAAGAGCTGATAGGGTTGCGCGATATAAATCATGTTGGCAACCATGATGATGGCGGGCGACAAAACCGCACGAAAACTTTGTCCAAGCCTAAATATATGCCAGGTCAAGTTATAGCCCATGAACCAAAAGAGGATGCAGGCAAACAAAGTGAGAACAAGTGGGTCCGGGTCAAATTGTCCATTGAGAAGGTTCACCACCCATTCCGCAACACGCACGAGCGTGGCATTGAGACCCTCCCCAAGGTCGGACGACAATGACCATGAAACAAACAACCAGCTAAACAAGATGCCGTATAAGCCACTGCTGATGAGCGCAAACAACTCGTCAAACCGACTACAGGCAAGCGCGTAGCTGACCAAGATGCTGAAAACCGTGATAGTGGCGATGAGGGGGAGGTCGATTTGCCAACCGCTAAGCTGTAATGATTGGGCGGTGATGAAGAGCATCATCCCAATCGTGACCAGCATCAACCAGTCACTCGCGTTGAACTGTTTGATGAGCGCGTGCAGTGCCCGTGTGATCGTGTGGCGTTTGGCGGTCGGTTGGGTAAGGGGAGATTTTGTGGTGGTCATCAAACACACACATCCTGAATAGGCGACGGACACACCTCATTGTACAAAACAGGTTAATCCTCTCGCAACGGATAGCTTCTCTACGCACCCTCCCTAAAATTAAGTATAATCACCGTACTAGGTAGCTTATGTGGTCGCGGTTTGGGCATGCCCAAGCTGAGGAAAGTCCGTACTCCACAGGGCGCGATGCTAGTTAACAACTAGGCAAGGTAACTTGACGGACAGTGCAACAGAGAGTAGATTGCACCCGCAAGGGTGTGAGGGTGAAACGGTGGTGTAAGAGACCACCAGTGCAGGTGGTGACATCTGTAGCTTGGTAAACCCCATCGGGAGCAAGGTGAAGCAGACACAGTGGAATTGCCCGTTCCGTAGAAAGTGTCGGGTGCACCGCTAGAGGGTTTCCGTGAGGAGACTCCCAGATAGATGACCACACACGACAGGATACGGCTTATCGAGTTGCCTAGTACCAGCTCTCTATCGCAAGGTAGAGAGCTGGTGTCTTTTCACGGCGCAGTTAAATCGGCTACCACCAAGCGGATCATCGGATCGGTGAGGGGAAAGTTGAGATGCGGCACGTACTGGCGGGCAAACTGCAGGCGGTAGAATCCGCTGGCGGAATAGTTTGCTGCGAAGATGCCATCTTGGTAGAATAAATCTGTAGGCGCGGGTGGGCTAATGCGGGCGAGAAGCGCATCAAACGGCTTGGATTGGGTGCGTAACAACCAGGCATCTGCGGCGGTTTTCCATGCTATGTCTAAGGTGCTGAAGGGAAGGATGGCATCTATGCGTGCCCGTGCTGCTTCTGTTTGCCCTTGTTCGGTTTCAATCAAGCTCATGATTGCTTGCTCAATTGGGGTTTGTGGGGGCGCACTCAGCACCATGCCATCAGCTTGCCCATCGAGCACACGCGGGATGGTTGCGTAATACTCACGGGAGAGCGCGTTGGGGATGTCGGCAAGGTCAGTGATGATGACCACATGTTGTGCCAATCGCTGAGAATGAGCATAGGCGGTTTGAGCTTGCTCAACGTCGCCCCGCTCCGCATATAGCACCGCCAGATTCGTCCACGCATAGGACTGATTTGGCTCGCGCGTGACCACGCGCTCATACGCGGCAATCGCTTGATCGAGCGAGGCACGCGATTGGGTTTGGTAGTGGTCTATCCCGTACAGCAATCCCACGCCGAGCGCATGCCCTGGCATGGCAGGATCATTCGCTTCTAACCTTTCCACCTGCTGAGCCACTGTGCGAACGTCGAACGTGTCGGGTAGGTTCCAAATGGTGTTAGTTTGTGCCTGCAACTGCATACTATCCCAACCCATTCCGACCAGCAGGACACAGCTTGCCAGCGGGATGAAAACGGGTAGCCGAAACGAGCGACGGGGCGAAGGGTCTTGTGGCATCATCACCAGCATCACGATCATGATTAAAATCCCAATCGCAGGGGTTAGCGAGGTGACATCCAAATGATGGTGGACGCTAATCCCCACCCATGCTGTGATGCTGGCAATGAGCATGAGTTTGTGCTGGGGGGATGCCGTGCGCCATGCCAAACGGCTTGCCCACCCTAAAACGACTATCGTGATTCCATAGCCGATAGCCCCCGCCACACCCAATTCAACCAGCACATTGATGAAGCTGTTGTGCGAGTGATTGTGGTTGTTCAACCATTCTAGGGTTTGCCCGTCCAAGTTCCCCCAAGGTACCGTCCCCCGTGCGATCAAGGCTTGCTGCACCGTGAATAATCCTGTTCCAACCCATGGCGACTCAACGAAGGTGTGTAGGACATTCTCAATGAGGTAGCGACGATATAGAAATGATCCACCTATCGCTGCCACAGACCCCCAGGCAAAGACCGCAATTGAACCTAGCAACAGGGTGAAGATGCCGAGGATTCCCAGCAGGCTAAAGCGCAAGGCTTGCGAGAGGTTGCGCCAGCGTTGTCTCCATTTGCTCCACCCGTTCGGATACTGATAGTTGAGCCAAAGTACCAACCCAACTGGAATCTCCACGGCAACGCTAACCCACGCCCCAATTGACAGAGAAAGCAGCAACAGCAAAAAAGCGAGCAGACTGAAGAGGGCGAAGAGGACTCTCTGCCAGGCGCGGGCGGGGTGTAGCCCCACCCCAACCACCAAAAACGGGAGCGTCAAGACGCAGAACGCCCCCAACAGGTTGGGGTTGCTGAGTGTTCCACTGATGAAAACGCCAAACTTGTCAGCTTGTTCGATGATATTGACCCCCCAAGTGAGGTGGCGCAAGAAGGGTAGAATTTGTTGCCCAACTGTAACCACTTGTAGACCGAATATCCCCAGCAACATCCACAGTAGATCGCGCGGTTGCAAACTACGCTTGAGGAACGCGCTTTGCAACAGGAGGATGAAGACGGTATACAGCAACAGCATCCACACCCCAATGCTGATTCTGCGCCAACTTTCAAGATTGAAGACCGCGCTCAACAGCACAATCCCCCACCACATCCCCAGCAACCCCACCAACGGCGTGAATTTTATAGGCATTTGGCGCACATCGAGCCACAACCGCAACAGGAACAAACTCAACACCAAGAGGTTCACCCACCTTAATTGGTAGTCATATAAGGTGTGCCATGTGAAGCCAACCGTGATGAAATATCCCAGACAAATGAGCAGAATTGCCTTGAGTGGTTTGTTCATAAAGACCGTGTGCTTTCTTGCGAACATCATGACCTATCATACTTGAAAGTTACGTGGGGGTATGAGGGGCATTCAGGGTGGACGCGGGAGATGCTCGGGTAAGAATGAGTACGCCAAGTTCGTCAAGAAGTGGATTTGTAAATTAGGATGGTACAACCATGACGGATCATGTTACGCCGAAACGCCCGTTTGAGTTGGGGTTGCTGTCGTTTGTTGAATGGACGGCACACCCTCAAAGCAACCACAAAATTAGCTCAACCGAACGCATCGCTAATCTAATTGAGACTGCAGAACTTGCTGACCAAGTGGGGCTAGATGTTTTTGCGCTGGGTGAACATCACCGCGAGGAGTATTTATCCTCTGCGCCAGAAGTGTTGCTGTCCGCTATTGCGACGCGCACCCAACGCATCCGCTTGAGCAGTGGGGTAACAGTCTTGAGTTCCGATGACCCCGTGCGCGTCTTCCAACGCTTTGCAACGCTGGACTTGGTATCTGCTGGGCGCGCGGAGATCATCGCGGGGCGTGGCTCATTCATCGAGTCGTTTCCGCTTTTTGGCTATGACCTGCGCCACTATGATGACCTCTTTTCAGAGAAGTTAGCATTGCTCCTCAAGTTGCGCGATGAAGAGATTGTCACTTGGCAGGGGCAACACCGCCCCACTTTAGACGCGCTAGGGGTGTATCCACGCCCGCACCAGCAACGCCTTCCGATTTGGATCGGCGTGGGGGGGACGCCACAATCGGTAGTACGCGCGGGCTTATTGGGGCTTCCGCTGGCGATCGCCATCATCGGGGGGATGCCGGAGCGGTTTGCCCCGTTGGTAAAGTTGTACTGGCAGGCAGTGGATCAAGCTGGGCATGATCGCTCGCAATTGAGCGTGAGCATCAACTCGCACGGGTTCATTGCAGACACGTATCCCGAAGCCATGAAGGAGGCGTTCCCCGCCTTCAAGCAGATCATGGACAAAATTGGGCGCGAGCGTGGTTGGCAACCGATGAGCCGAAACCACTTTGAACAGTCCGCCACGTTGCGCGGGGCAGACTTCATTGGGACTCCCGACCAAATCATTGAGAAGATTTTGTTCCAACACAGCTTCTTCCACCATGACCGCCTCTTACTGCAATTGAGCGTGGGTAGCATTCCACATGACAAGATGATGCGGGCGATTGAGTTGCTGGGGACAAAAGTTGCGCCTGCTGTGCGCCAAGAAATTGCCAAGCGCATGACGCAAGTACAGCCCTCATAGCGACATTCAGGCGACAAATGATAGTTTCCTGATAGCTTATGTCACCTTTTGAGTCGCCTTTGCTTCTACACTCTCTTCAGTAAGCAAGCACTGAACCCGACCTCATCTCTTTCTTAGCTGGATGAGTTGTCATGATATCAAAGCGTGCATGGTGTAGGAAAAGGTAGCCTTGATGAGACCAGTCTATATTATTGGCGTAGGACAAACGCCTGTCATGAAACGTCAATCGCTCCGCGCGACGGATATGGCGGTTCAAGCCGTAAGCGATGCCCTCGCGCATGCTCATCTTCCCAAATCAGAAGTCACCATGCTGGTGGCGGGTAACATGCTGTCTGGCACGCTCGACCGTCAACGTCAGCTTGCCACCCTCATTGCCGAACAAGCAGACCTGCGCGGGATAGAAGCAACCCTTGTTGAAACTTCATGCTCTTCTGGCGCTGCTGCCGTTCGGCATGGTTTCATGGCGGTGGCGGGAGGCTTCCATGATCTGACGGTGGTGTGTGGGGTGGAGCGCATGACGCACGCTGAGCATGCAGACATCACGACCGCCCTTGCCACTGCCTCTGATTGGGAGCGCGAAGGGGGACAAGGCGAAACGTTCATCACCCTCAACGCCCGCTTGATGCGCCACTACATGGAGGCTTATCGAGTAGATCACGCTGACTTTGCCCACTTCTCGGTCAACGCTCACCGCAACGCGCTACATAATCCCCATGCGTTGCTGCATAAGCCTATCACCCATGAGGATTATATGCAGTCACGCTTCTTGACCGATCCGATCAAATTGTTAGACGCGCCCCCCATTTGTGATGGTGCAGCGGCGGTTATCTTGGCAACCGAAGAACGCGCCCGCGAAGCACAACGCATGGGCTTGCCGGTCGTGCGCGTGAACGCTTCCACCATTGGGACCGATTCGCTCTCGCTCGATCAACGGCGCGATGTCCTTTCACTGGATGGGGCAAAGCGTTCGGCGCGGTTGGCATATCAACAGGCAGGCATGACCCCCGCCGATGTTGATCTATTTGAATTGCACGATGCTTATACGGTCATCGTTGCCCTCAGCTTAGAAGCGGCGGGCTTTGCCGAAGCAGGGCGGGGCGTGCATGTTGGCAAGGATGGCGAAATCACCCCCAGCGGTTCGCTCCCAATTGCTACGATGGGCGGGCTAAAGGCGCGTGGTCATCCCGTTGGGGCAACTGGCGTTTACCAAATCGTTGAGAGCTTCTTGCAACTGACGGAGCAAGCTGGGGTAAATCAAGTTCCAAACGCCCAAGTTGCCATGACGCAAAGCCTAGGTGGAACAGGTGCCACTGTCGTGACGCACCTGCTTTCGCGCGTGGGATAAATCATATTGGGGAGGGGTGGCACGTGCTTTTCCCTCCTCATCATTTCAAAGTCAGGCAGTGGTTGAACCGTACAGCAGATCACTCCATCAACCTGCAATTTCCTCAAGCAACCTTTCAGGGCGCGACCAATATACAATTTCGGAATATTCTTCTAACTGGCGGAAGTTATGCTCTCGCCTTGCTTCTGTGGTATCGTCCACCTATGTCCAGCGCACACTGTATTAAAGCATAACCCAACCGCGCACATGACAGGACAAAAACCCGTTTACTGCGTTTGTTACACTTATTTCGTTTAGATGATATAATGCGGTTATCAAATACAAGGATAATCCGATGTTACAAACTCCACGAATATTCAAACCGACAACAGAAGATACCGAGAAAGCTCGCAACTCGCTAACGGCTCTCAGTCAATATGAT
>Ga0172373_10006624_pt1 | contig 15335 bp, 14 predicted proteins | sample Lak10m_2_FD_114546 | JGI IMG/M metagenome (GOLD analysis project Ga0172373, IMG submission 114546) | Freshwater microbial communities from Kabuno Bay, South-Kivu, Congo - kab_092012_10m | ecosystem: Environmental > Aquatic > Freshwater > Lake | place: Democratic Republic of the Congo...
TGAACTAATAAGCAGTGGAGTTTTGAAAAAAGACGATGGAATAAACAGAGAAATTTTTATTCATACCATTTCAGGATACAACGATTTAGGCAATCTCAACCAATCCAGTAAAATGAATACTTCCTACGATTTTCTAATGGAATTAAAATTAAAAGGAAGGTCTGCTGCCGACCAATGGCTTAATAAAGAATTTAAAGAAGTAGGTGTTCATTCTACTTTTGATGTTGAAGAACATTTCTTTGTAAAGTATTAATCTTTATATCGTTTATTTCACATAAGTAAATAGGACATTTCAGCTTATTTTCACTAAATTTTATAAACGGAATTTTGTACTTCAGTAATTAGTTCTATTTTTGAAAAATCTAGAAATCTTTAAAATTTTAATATATGTTATTCCAACTATCTGAAGAACATTTGATGATTCAAAAAGCAGCGAGAGACTTCGCTCAAAATGAATTGAAACCAGGCGTAATTGAACGTGATGAACTACAAAAGTTCCCTACTGAGCAAATCAAAAAAATGGGTGAGCTGGGCTTCATGGGAATGATGGTAGATCCTAAATATGGCGGAGGCGGAATGGATACCATTTCTTATGTTTTAGCGATGGAAGAAATTTCTAAAGTTGATGCTTCTTGCTCAGTTGTAATGAGTGTTAATAATTCATTGGTTTGTTGGGGTCTTGAAACCTTTGGAACAGAAGAACAAAAACAAAAATACCTTGTTCCATTAGCCAAAGGAGAAATAATTGGTGCTTTCTGTTTAAGCGAACCGGAAGCAGGTTCTGATGCAACATCACAACGCACAACAGGTATTGACATGGGCGATCATTATTTGGTAAATGGAACCAAAAACTGGATTACAAATGGTAATAGTGCTTCTGTTTATTTAGTAATGGTACAAACAAATACAGAGCTTGGACACAAAGGAATTAACTGCCTAATTGTAGAAAAAGGCATGGAAGGTTTTGTTGTAGGGCCTAAAGAAAACAAAATGGGAATTAGAGCGTCTGATACACATTCTTTAATGTTTAACAACGTTAAAGTGCCAAAAGCAAACCGAATTGGTGAAGAAGGTTTCGGCTTTAAATTCGCAATGAAAACACTTTCAGGCGGAAGAATTGGAATTGCATCACAAGCATTAGGTATTGCAAGCGGAGCTTACGAATTAGCATTAGCTTATTCAAAAGAAAGAAAAGCATTTGGAAAAGAGATTTCTAAACATCAAATCATACAATTTAAGTTAGCTGATATGGCTACACGTATTGAGGCATCTCGTTTATTGTGTATTAAAGCTGCTTGGTTAAAAGATCAGCATTTAAATTATGACCAGGCAGGTGCAATGGCAAAAGTTTTTGCTTCTGAAACTGCCATGTGGGGCACAACTGAAGCAGTTCAAATACATGGTGGTTATGGTTATGTAAAAGAATATCATGTAGAACGTTTAATGCGCGATGCGAAAATTACTCAGATTTACGAAGGAACTTCTGAAGTACAACGAATAGTTATTTCCCGTGGGTTACTTGTTTAACAGTTAATTTTTGAAGTGTTTAACGAGCATTGATATTTCAATGCTCGTTTTTTTTAAATTTGTTTTCGCTAAACTTGAATAATGGAAGATATCCAATTAAAAGTAAAAACAATTTTTACTGATTTTCTCGAAAAACACGGTCACCGAAAAACATCGGAACGATTTGCTATACTAGAAGAAATCTATTCTCACGATGGTCACTTCGATATTGAATCGCTTTATGTGTTCATGAAAAACAAAAAGTATCGTGTTAGTCGCGCTACTCTTTATAATACCATGGAAATTCTTTTGGAATCAGGTTTAGTTACCAAACATCAGTTTGGTAAAAATCAATCACAGTTTGAACGTGCGTACATGTTTAAACAGCACGATCATTTAATTTGTTCTGATTGCGAAAAAGTATTTGAATTTTGTGATCCAAGAATTCAGCAAATTCAAAAAATGGCAGAAGAAATGTTGAATTTTAAAATCAACAGCCACTCTTTAAATTTTTATGGTCAATGCAAAACACTTGCAGAAACCGGAAAATGTATTAATTGTGTTCCAAAAAAGAAAGAATGATTTTCTCACATACTATCTCCGAAAAAGAGTCATATATCTTGATAAAACTCAATGGTGATTTAATCGAAAAATCGCTTGCTGAAAGTTTACTAAATGATTTAGACAAACTCATAAATCATGGGAAATTAAAATTTGTTATTGATTTTTCTGAATTGAATTATTTAAACAGTAATGGTTTGGGTGTACTTATAAAAATCCTTACTAAAATCAGAAATAAAGGCGGGGAATTATCCGGTTTTGCTTTAAATGATAAAGTAAAAAAACTACTTCTAATTACTAAGCTTAATCAATTATTCATCATAAAAGAAACATTAGAAGCTGCTGTAAATTCATTCTCTAACAACTAATTTTTTAGATGCCCAAAGTTTTATTCATCGATTCCAATCATCCGATTTTACATGAAACTCTTGAGAAGAATGGTTTTGAATGCGATTTATTTTGGGATAAACCAAAAGCAGAACTTATTGATTTAATACCTCATTACAATTGCCTTGTAATAAGAAGTAAGTTTAAAATTACAGCTGAAATTATTGATTCTGCTAAAAACCTAAAATGTATTGCCAGAGCCGGTGCCGGTATGGAAAATATTGATGTAGAATATGCCACAAATATAGGAATAGCGTGTGTGCATGCTCCGGAGGGGAATAGAGATGCTGTGGGTGAACACGCAGTGGCTATGTTGCTTAATTTATTTAATAACATAAGTAGAGCAGATAGTGAATTACGCAACGGAAAATGGATTAGAGAAGGAAATAGAGGCTTTGAACTAAAAGGAAAAACAGTAGGCATTATTGGTTACGGAAACATGGGAAGTTCATTTGCTCAATGTCTGTTAGGATTTGGATGTGCCATTTTAGTGTATGATAAATACAAAAAGAATTTTGGAAACGAAAAAATAAAAGAAGTTTCACTTAAAGAAATTTTCGATCAGGCTGATGTACTAAGTTTGCATACACCATTAACAGATGAAACCCATTATTTAATGAATGATAGTTTTTTAAAATCATTTAAAAAACCCATTTTCATAATAAATACTGCTAGAGGAAAATGTTTAAACACAAATGATTTAGTTGAAAACATGAAATCAGGAAAAGTTTTAGGCGCGTGTTTGGATGTGTTGGAATATGAATCGGTATCATTTGAGCAAATTAATTCTAATGAAATTCCTAAACCACTTCAGTATTTAATTCAATCCGACAAAACTATTTTAACACCACACATTGCAGGTTGGACACATGAATCTAACATTAAAATTGCTGAAGTACTAGCCAGTAAAATTATTGCTGCATTTAAATAGGGGTTACCTTTATCAATAATTCACCACTTGTTCCTCAATGTTTTCAGGAACCTCTCTGTATTCATACTGCTGATTTCTTAGTTGAGGAACAAAACCGGCTTCTTGAATTGCCTCCTGAATAGTTTTGTATGTAAAACGATGAGGTGCACCAGCTGCGCTTACTACATTTTCTTCAATCATAATACTTCCAAAATCATTTGCTCCTGCATGCAAACACAACTGAGCCGTCTCTTTACCTACAGTTAGCCAAGATGCTTGAATATTATCAATATTAGGTAGCATGATTCTACTTAATGCGAGCATTCTAATGTATTCATCTTTTGAAACATTATTTTTTATTCCTTTTAATCTGTTTAGCAAAGTGCCATCATCCTGAAAAGGCCAAGGAATGAATGCAATGAACCCTTTTGAATTTGCAGGTTTTTCAGATTGTACTTCTCGTAGCCAAACTAAATGTTCAAATCGTTCGTAAATGGTTTCAACATGTCCAAACATCATAGTAGCAGATGTAGTTAATCCCAATTGATGTGCAGCACGCATTACATCTAACCATTCGCGACCAGTACATTTACCTTTTGAAATCAATCGTCTTACTCTGTCATTTAAAATTTCAGCCCCTGCACCAGGTAAGCTATCCAATCCCGCTTCCATTAAAGCTTTTAGTACGTCAGTATGTGTCGATTTTTCGAGTTTTGTAATATGAGCAATTTCAGGCGGCCCAAGGGCATGTAACTTTATGTGCGGGAATAATTTTTTTAATTCTTTAAATAAATCTACGTAATACGATAATCCTAAATCAGGATGGTGTCCGCCTTGTAAAAGCAATTGTTCTCCACCATATTTTATGGTTTCAGCAATTTTAATTTTGTATGTTTCAATATCTGTAATATATGATTCTGAATGCCCTGGTACTCTAAAGAAATTACAAAATTTACAATTTGCAATACATACATTAGTTGTATTTAAATTTCTGTCAATAATCCAAGTAACTTTTTCAGAATTGTTTTTTTTAATTTTTCTTAATTCATTGGCAACAAACATTAACTGGGCTGTTGATGCGTGTTGAAAAAGAAAAACACCTTCTTCTGCACTTAAAAATTCTTGATTTAATCCTCGGCTCAATAATTCATCTATAGTCATCATAATGGATTAATTAAATTATTAATTATCTTTTAAAAAGTATTTTTATACATTTGAAAATCAAAACAAATTTACACATTCTTTAAGCATGATTATGATTAAAAAATCGAATATCAATCAAGAGAAAGATAATTTAGTAATTCTTTCAACAAGCATTGAAAAAATTAAAGGTTATGGTTTAAATAAAGAGCAACTCGCATTTATACTAAGTGAGATTAAGATGGATAAAAAAATTATTAATCTTAATTGTCATAATCGTTTTGTTTTTATTGTATCTGTTGATAATAAAAAAGAAGATTATCAGCGAAAAGAAATTTTGAGAAGAGCAGCAAGTTCGGTAAATCATCAACTAAATGCTCATCAGGTAAAATCTGTCTCCATACTTGCAGAAACTAAACACGATGATGATGTTTTGGCTTTTGCTGAAGGACTAGTTTTGAGTAACTATCAATTTATTCAATATAAAACCAAGCAAGAAAAAAATCTATTATCAAGTGTAATTGTTGAGAATACAATTAGCAAAATAAAAATTGATGAATTGAATGCCTTGCTGGAAGCAGTTTATGAATCAAGAAATTTGGTTAATGAACCGGCTAATAAATTAAACGCTGTAGATTTAGCCAATCATTTCAAAAAAATGGCGCTAAAGGCAGGGTTTAGCATACAGGTATTTGATAAGAAAAAAATTACTGCACTTAAAATGGGTGGCTTATTAGCAGTAAATAAAGGTAGTGTTGATCCACCAACATTTAGCATAATGGAATATAAACCAAAGAATGCTAAAAATAAAAAACCGTTTGTATTAGTTGGAAAAGGAATTACTTACGATACCGGAGGATTAAGTTTAAAGCCAACTCCGGGGAGTATGGATTTAATGAAATGCGATATGGCAGGTTCTGCTGCTGTAGCTGGTGCAATGTATGCCATTGCTAAATCAAAATTAAATGTACATGTAATAGCATTGGTTCCTGCAACAGATAATCGTCCGGGTTTTAATGCTTTTGCACCAGGAGATATTATAACCATGTTTGATGGAACAACTATTGAAATGCTAAACTCTGATGCAGAAGGAAGAATGATTTTAGGCGATGCTTTGGCTTATGCAAAAAAATATCAACCGGAATTGTTAATTGATTTAGCAACTTTAACAGGTGCTGCTGCAAATGCAATTGGGCCGCAAGGGATTGTAAGCATGGGAACTGCAGATGAAAAATTACATAATAAACTTAAGCAAAGTGGCAATTCAACTTTTGAACGTTTAGCAGAATTTCCATTTTGGGATGAATACGATGATTTACTGAAATCGGATATCGCCGACATGAAAAATATTGGTGGGCCTGTTGCTGGAGCAATTACTGCCGGAAAATTCCTGGCAAAGTTTACTAATTATCCTTATATACATTTGGATATTGCAGGACCAGCTTTTATATCAAGCGCAAATCACTATCAAACAAAAGGTGCAACAGGAGTAGGAGTGCGATTGCTGTTTGATTTTTTTAAGAATATTTAGTCCTGGGGTTTAAAAAAAAAATCAACTTTTATTTTTTTTAAGTTCATACACATCAAAAAATTGCGTAGTTAATTTTAAAAGTTGATAATTTTCAGGTACAATTGATTTGTCTAAATCTTTTCGGATAATATAATAAGTGTTGTTTTTAGCCATTGATAAGCTAACATAATAATACCTTACCATGTAGGTCTGCAAGTTCCAGTCATTCCACATGTTTTCAGGTACACCAATTGTATCGCCATGTTTTAAAATTGATTTACATAAATAAATATCGTGCAATAATTCTTTGTCGCGTTTTGTTTTACCAATCGAAAAAAAAGAATAACTGATTCCAATAAATAAAACAACTATAGAAAATAATCGTAGTATTTTTTTTATCAATTCTGATTTTAATTGTATTTCAGTTAAATAATTAACTGTAATTAATGAAAATGCTAATGCGAAATAGGGTAGTGAAGTAACTAAGTAAAATCCTCTTTGCTCTAAAGTAACCATTAATGGTAATGATCCACTTAAACCAACTAAGATTAACCAGTATAATTCTCTTCTCTTTTCTTTATTAATTAAAGAAACTCTTGATTTATTTTTTCCTAAGAGAATTAAAATAAAACTTAATGCCGCTACCGGAATTAATTCATTAACTAATTTGAAGAGTAAGTAAAATCTATTTTCGGTGGTTGCTCCAATATGATTAAAAGTATTTACCAAGCGTATTGAAAAATAGTTTTCAAAACTGGTATAAGCATCAGGAAATACAAAAAATATAATCGAATATATTCCAGTGAAAAATCCAAATAAGTAGAGCGTGTTAACAAAATACTTTTTTAAATTTTTAAATTCCGGGTTTATTAACCAGAATAAAGCAAAACCCATTAAAGGAAATATTCCCTGAATTCCTTTTGTTAAAGTTGCAAGTACAATAAAGCACGAAGAAAAAAACAATTTAATTAGTACACTTCCTCTATTTTGTAATGATTGGTGTATGTAATAAATTGCCAATAAATCGAATAGCGTCATTACTGTTTCTTCCACATGATTTTGGTAAGCCCAGAATACAACCGGTGTAATGCTGAAAAATAGTATGGGTAAAAAATCTAGTTTAAATTGATCTTTATTTAAATTTAGTTGCTTCCAAAATTTAGAAAGAACAACTAGTGTAAGTGCAAAAAAACTAAAACAAAAAATACGTTCAGTATAAATCGAGTAACCAAAAATTTTAAAAAATAATGCAATTAATCCTCCGTAAAGTGGTGGTTGTTCGTGATAGTTAAACATGCAGGTTTTGCTGAAACTTTGATTCCAAAATGTACCGATGCCTTGTGATAAATTTTTGCCAACACTTATATAAAGCATTCCGTCCATAAAAATTCCATCTTGAATTAATGGAGCAATTACTAAAATTAAGATTAACCCAATGGTGAAAAACCAATAATACTTAAGGTTTAATGGTTTATTCATTTTTAATTAAATATAAACGGTCAGTACCACTGTTAGTAAAAGTTGATTGATCAAAATCAATTTTAGGTGCTTTGATTCCGGAAACAAATTCTTTATTCCCAATAAATATTCTAGCTTCATCCCACTGATTCGAATCAATAACAGATTGAAGAAGTTGTGCACCTCCCTCTAGAATTAGCGATTGAATATTTTCTTCTGCTAATTTTTTAAAGATGTTGGAAATTGTAAAATCAACAGGATTTAATTTAATAAAATGAATATGATTTATTTTTTCGTTTTTCAATTCATTAGCAACAATAACTTCAGCGTCATTCACAAAAATGTTTGCATTTAACGATATGCTAAGTTTTCGGTCAATAATTATTCGTGTAGGATTTTTCCCATTTACCAGGCGTGTAGTAAGATTAGGATTATCAATTAAAACAGTATTTTTTCCAACCATAATACCTTGTTCTTCTGCCCTCCACTGATGAACTAATTTTTTACTTTCGTCACAAGTGATCCAGTTTTCATTTTTATTTGTTGGTATTGGATTCCTGGAAATAAAACCATCCGTAGTTTGCGCCCATTTTAAAATGATGTATGGTCTGTTTTTTTTGAAAAAAGTAAAAAAGCGTTTATTAAGCTCTGTAGCTTCATTTTCTAGAACATTTTCAATAACCTCAATTTTATTTGCGATTAACTTTTGAATTCCTTTTCCTGAAACCAAAGGATTAATGTCTTTGTTGGCAACGACAACAGTTTTAAACTTTTTTTTAATAATTAAATCTGAGCAAGGTGGAGTTTTTCCGAAGTGAGCACAGGGCTCAAGATTTACATATAAAGTACATTCAGAAAAGTCGAAATCAATTGGTAATTTGTTTATAGCATTTACTTCTGCATGTGCTTTACCATATTCTTGATGAAACCCTTCTGCAATAATGCTGTTATTTTTTACTATAACACAACCAACCATTGGGTTTGGAGCAACTTTTCCTAAGCCTTTTTCTGCTAATTGCAGAACGCGTTTCATAAAAAACTCGTGCTGATTCAAAATTGATGTTTTAAAACCTAAATTTAAATGAAATTTTTGGCTTAAGAATAAATTAACTTTTTACAAAGTAAAAAATCAGAACTTAAAAAAATAATTTATTTCAATTGTTATTTTTTTGTTTTCATCAGGTTCGTATGAGAAAAACAAATTCAGCCAGATTTATTTCATAAAAAATATTATCTAAATTTGATATTATTTAAGAAAAGTATCATGAAACAAAAAAAGATGAGTTTAGGAGTATTCCTGTTGCTGGGCATGGGTTTATCTCCGGGCTTTGCCCAACAAACTGTTACCTCTAGTGGTGGCGATGCTTCGGGCAGTGGAGGAACAGCTGCTTACTCCGTTGGGCAAGTAGTTTACACAAGCAATCAAAGTGCAAATGGGTCTGTAAATCAAGGCGTACAACAAGCTTATGAGATTTTTTCGGTTGGATTAGACGATAAAGCACTATCTGAAAATTCATTTTCGCTTTATCCAAATCCGGTAAGCAACGAATTGAAGTTGCAATTGAATGGAGTTGAAACAGACAAATTACATTATGCCTTATACGATGTACAGGGAAAATTAATTTCAACTAGCGAAGTAAAAGAGAATGAAACAACCATACCTGTAAGTCAGTTACCAACTGCAACTTACTTCATTCATCTTATTAATCAGGAAAACAAAAAAGTTCAATCATTTAAAATCATTAAAACAAATTAATTATGAAAAAACTATTTATTATTTGTGTAACTGTATTTCTAGTTGCAAGCGTGTTTGCTCAATCACCTAATAAAATGAGCTATCAGGCAGTAATCCGCAGCAGCAATAACAATTTATTGGTAAATACAAGTGTTGGTATGCGCATCGGTATTTTACAAGGAAGCCCAAACGGGACAGAAGTTTTTGCAGAAACACATAACCCTACAACCAACACAAACGGATTAGTAAGTATTGAAATTGGAGGTGGAACACCCGTAACGGCAACCTTTGCAGCAATTAACTGGGCAAACGGGCCTTATTTTGTAAAAACAGAAACTGACCCAGCCGGAGGAAGCAATTACAGTATTACCGGTACAAGCCAGCTGCTGAGTGTGCCGTATGCTTTGCACAGCAAATGCGTACCCGTTCAGGTATCTTCAACAGGTGATACATTAACTATTGGTTGCCATCACATTATTATTCCCGGTATTAGTGCAGCCAATCCAACAATTAGTAGTGGTACTTACCCTGCCGGCACAGTACATTGTAATGGTACTCCAACAGCAGTTGTAGATGTAACCAATCCTGTTACAGGAAAAACATGGATGGATAGAAACCTAGGTGCAAGCCAGGTAGCAACAAGCAGTACCGATGCCAACGCTTACGGCGATTTATACCAATGGGGGCGCGGAGCAGATGGCCATCAATGCCGTAACTCTACTACAACAAGTACATTAAGTAGCAGCGATCAACCCGGCAACAGCAGTTTTATTTTAGCACCAAATACACCTTACGATTGGCGCAACCCACAAAACACCAATTTATGGCAGGGGGTTAATGGGGTTAATAACCCTTGCCCAAGTGGTTACCGCATACCTACAGAAACTGAATTAAATAACGAGCGCTTAAGTTGGGTGCAGGCACCAATTAGCAGTACCAATACCTCTGATGGTGCTTTTGCATCGCCGCTTAAATTGCCTTTGTCGGGCAACCGCGACTTCAGTAATGGCGCGCTCACCAATGTTGGTACCGGCGGCAACTATTGGAGTAGTACGGTTAGCAGTATTCATTCTCGCTACCTCTACTTCAGTAGTAGTCTTGCAAATATGTTTACCAGCCACAGGGCATACGGTTTTACTGTTCGTTGCCTCAAGGATTAAATGGAGCGTAGCGACGACACTTTGATTTATTTTAACCAGCCATTCCGCAAGGCGGATGGCTGGTTACAAAATCTGCCGTAGCGTTATGATTTCCAAAGTTCCAAACTTTGGAAATCATAACGGATAATTTTAAAAAACTTTTTAAAACTCAGATAAAGCCACCTCGTATCGGGGTGGTTTTTTAGCTTTTTATTCTTGCTTTAGCGTTAGTATTTCCAAAGTTCCAAACTTTGGAAATACTAACGAATAATTTTAAAAAATCTTTTTAAAACTCAGAGAAATCCACCTCGTATCGGGGTGGTTTTTTTGCTTTTTATTCTTGCTTTAGCGTTAGTATTTCCAAAGTTCCAAACTTTGGAAATACTAATTGACAACCTCGGAAATGAGAATTGATGATTAAAAAACGTTTTTAATTCTGATAATTCTTTTTTAGCTTTAATTTAGCTTCGGCTTAAAGCTAAAAAATGCAATTAAAAAACTCAGGTTATGCAAAATAAATTAGAAGTACTTTATTCCGATACCTTTTATCATATTTATAATAGAGCAAATGGCAACGAAAAATTATTTTTGTCTGATGAAAATTATCACTATTTCTTAAAGAAATTTGATGAATATATTTCGCCCATTTGCAATACGTATTGCTATTGCTTAATGCCAAATCATTTTCATTTTTTGATGGAAATAAAAAGCGAAGAAGAATTGGTTTCGTTTTTTAAGCAAAAATCAATATTGGTTACAGCCAATCAAAATGATGATTTAAATGACAATACAAAGTTTAAAACCTTGGGGCATCTTATCAGTAAACAATTTTCAAACTTTTTTAGTTGTTATACGCAAGCATTTAATAAGCAACAACAAAGAAAAGGAAGTTTGTTTATGAAAAATTTCAAACGCAAAAAAATAACTGATCAAACTTATCTTATAAATTTGGTAACATACATTCATTACAATCCATTAAATGCCAAATTATGCAATAAATTAAATGAATGGAAATTTTCATCTTATTCAAGTTTAATTTCAAAAACTCCTACATTACTTAAAAGAGACGAACTATTGGCTTGGTATGACGATGTATCTAACTTTGAGTTTGATCATAAAACAAAACAATTAAAAAGTGATTTTGATTGTTTAGGTGATTAATTTTTTTAAAAAAAGTACGTTTTAACGTTATGATTTCCAAAGTTTTAAACTTTGGAAATCATAAATAATAATTGATGATTAAAAAACCTTTTTAGCTTAAAGCTTTAGGTTAGAATTTCCAAAGTCTCAAACTTTGGAAATTCTAACTGATAATATCAAAAAAACTTTTTAGCTTAAAACTTTAGAAGCATTAGTATTTCCAAAGTTTTAAACTTTGGAAATACTAACTGATACCTCGTGCGGTATGATATCCAAAGTTTTAAACTTTGGATATCATACGTTATTTTTTGTTTTTATCAGGTTCATAAGAAAAAAACAAATTCAGCCAGATCAATCTGGATAAACGAATTGCAAGCGGGCTCAATAAAATAATGGTTATTGTTACAAACAATGCAAAATAAAAAGTATCCCAATCGAGAACAGTTAAATACAAAATAAACCATAATAAAAACCAACCCGAAGTTAAAGCATACGAAGCATACATTGCTCCGTAAAAAAATCCGGTTTCACGTTCATATTTTAAATTGCAGTTCGGACAATGTTCGTGCATATTGAACATGTTTTTTAAACTGTATGGATTTTTAAATTTAAAAACATCACCCTTGTGGCATTGCGGACATTTATTAAATAAAACCGAATATGTTTTTGATGCTATTTTCATAAGTAAAAAAAATGCTTTAATTTTTGATTAAAGCATTTTAAATTATTGTGTTAAGCTACAACTTGTTTTTGAACGCGTTTACGTTCGTTTTCATCTAAGACAATTTTACGAATACGTAAATGATTTGGTGTAATTTCTACATATTCATCGTTTGCAATATATTCCATTGATTCTTCTAGTGAAAACTTAATAGGAGGTGAAATTCTCATTTTCTCATCCGTACCACTTGCACGCATGTTAGTTAATTTTTTCTCACCACATAAGTTAATTACTAAATCATCAGGGCGTATATGTTCACCTACTACCATTCCAGGATAAACTTCTTCACCCGGAGCAATAAAGAACTTGCCTCTATCGTGCAATTTATCAATACTATAAGCAACTGCAACTCCTTTTTCTTTGCTGATTAATACACCTGCAATACGTTGAGCAATTGCACCTTTCCATGGTTCGTAGGATTTAAAACGATGCGCCATAATTGCCTCACCTGCTGTTGCAGTTAATATATTATTACGCAAGCCAATGATACCACGTGAAGGGATTTCAAATTCCATATGAACCAAATCTCCTTTTGGTTGCATCACCAACATATCACCTTTACGTTGAGAAACCAGGTCAATTACTTTACTGGTTGATTCTTCCGGGCAATCAACTGTTAATACTTCAACCGGCTCACATTTTTTTCCGTCAATTTCTTTAATGATTACTTGTGGCTGACCTACCTGCAACTCGTAACCTTCGCGACGCATTGTTTCGATTAACACAGATAAGTGAAGAATACCGCGGCCATATACTAAATAAGAATCAGGCGATGCAGTTTCTTCCACACGTAAAGCAAGGTTTTTCTCTAACTCTTTCATCAAACGGTCACGTAAGTGGCGTGATGTAACAAATTTCCCATCTTTACCAAAGAATGGAGAGTTATTGATAGTAAACAACATGTTCATTGTTGGTTCATCAATAGCAATTACCGGCAATCCTTCAGGGTTTTCAAAATCAGCAACAGTATCACCAATTTCAAACCCTTCAATTCCTGTAAATGCACAGATATCACCGGCAACAACTTCAGTAACTTTAGTTTTACCTAAGCCATCAAAAACAAAAAGTTCTTTTATTCTTGATTTTGAAATGCTTCCATCTCTTTTTACAACACTCACAGGCATGTTTTCTTTTATTGTGCCTCTATAAACACGACCGATTGCAATACGACCGATAAAAGAAGAATAATCCAATGAAGTGATTTGTAATTGTAAAGTTCCTTCGCGTTTTGGAGCTTCAGGAATTTTTTCAATGATGGTATCTAATAAATAAGTGATATCTTCAGTTGGAGTTTTCCAATCCGGGCCCATCCATCCTTGTTTAGAAGAACCATAAACAGTTGGGAAATCTAATTGTTCTTCGGTTGCATTTAAGTTAAAGAACAAATCAAAAACCATATCGTGAACTTCTTCCGGTTTACAGTTTGGTTTATCAACTTTATTGATTACCAAAATAGCTTTTTTACCTTGTGAAATTGCTTTTTGAGTCACAAAACGAGTTTGAGGCATTGGTCCTTCAAAAGCATCAACCAATAAAATAACACCATCTGCCATATTTAATACACGCTCTACTTCACCACCAAAATCGGCGTGACCAGGAGTATCAATGATATTAATTTTATGACCTTTATAAGTTACAGCAACGTTTTTTGCAAGGATGGTAATTCCTCTTTCTCTTTCTAAGTCGTTGTTGTCTAGAATCAATTCTCCGGTTTCCTGATTTTCGCGGAATAATTTACACGTGTGAAGGATTTTGTCGACCAATGTAGTTTTACCGTGGTCAACGTGGGCAATAATAGCAATGTTACGAATAGTGGACATGTTTTATTTTTTGAGGGCGCAAAGGTAGAATAAATTCATTGAATTTCAATTAAATTCAATTGAAAATAAGTAAAATTAAAACTGAGGTAAAATGGAATGTGAATTTTAATGTTAAATTAACGGATAATTATCTTAAGCAATAACAGGAGGTGGCTCCATAACATGCTTACAGTTTTTACATGTTCTTAGATGTAAATCGTTATAAAATTTTTTGAATACACTTTGGAATTGGTTAGCAATATCAGTGAGTGTAAAATATTCTTCATACAATTTGGTATTGCATTTTTCACAGAACCATAATAAACCATCTTTTTCACTTTCTTTGCGTTTACGCTCTATAACTAAACCAATTGTGTCTTTAAACCTTCTCGGGTTATGTGGAATATTTGGAGGTAATAGAAAAATTTCCCCTTCATTAATTGGAACAGTAACCGCCTTACCATCTTCCTGAATCTGTACTTCAATATTTCCTTTTAATTGATAAAAAAACTCTTCGCTTTCATTGTAATGATAATCTTTTCTGGAATTTGGCCCACCAACCACCATAATTATGAATTCAGCATCTTTATAAACTACTTTATTATTTACAGGTGGTTTAAAATTATCTTTATTTTCTTCTATCCACTTTAAAAAATTGAAAGGGCGGGTGATGCTCATGATATTTTTTTTTCAAACCTAATTATATTATTGAAAAAAAACAAGCTTCAAAATTGTCTTTGGTTTTATTAATTTAGTGTTTTATAAAATCATGAAGTTTTTTGCAAAATATATTGTTTTATTTTTTTTACTCACTCCGTTTTATTCATGTAAAAAAGAAAATTTATGTGATTGTTTTAAGGGAACAGGCAAAGATGTAACTGAACTAAGAACATTATTGTCTTTTAATAAAGTTTTAATACAAGATAAAATTGATGTACATATACTAAAAGGAAGTGGTTATTCAGTAAGAATAACAGCCGGTTCAAAAGTAATATCATTAATAAAAACTAAAGTTGAAAACAATCAACTTACAATAACTGATGAAAATACTTGTGATTTTACCAGAAGCTATAAAAGAAAAATTGTTGTATATATTACACTGCCTGATATTATTAAATTGCAGCATGATGGTTTGGGTGAAGTAGTTATGGAGGATGAGTTTATGTGTGATACCTTAAGTTATTACTTATCTAATTCTGGAAACCTCCATCTTAATGTTAATGCAACTACTGTATATGGCGGTATGCATGGAAATGGTGATGTAACAATTAAAGGCAAAATTAAATCAAACTTTATAAATGCAGGTGGGCAAGGATTTTACAATTCTCA
>Ga0172373_10006625_pt1 | contig 15333 bp, 11 predicted proteins | sample Lak10m_2_FD_114546 | JGI IMG/M metagenome (GOLD analysis project Ga0172373, IMG submission 114546) | Freshwater microbial communities from Kabuno Bay, South-Kivu, Congo - kab_092012_10m | ecosystem: Environmental > Aquatic > Freshwater > Lake | place: Democratic Republic of the Congo...
CGACGCCGAGTTCGACGACCTCGCGTTCGAGGAGATCGAACCGGGTGAGGTGGAGCTGCAGGCCACCTGGCACATGGGCCAACTGGTCGTGTGGGCCGGCGGCCGTGGCGTGGCTCCCGAGACGCACGACGAGCTCGCGAACCGTCTCGAGAAGGTGAGCGGCCCGCCGCACGGGTGGGAAGTGCACAAGGGAGTGCCGCTGCCCGACGGCCGCCGCGCCGACGCGTTGAGCATCAGCATGAACGACGCGCTCGGGTGGTTGGTCGCCGTGGGCGGCGGACAGGTCGTCGACGGGGTCGGCGCCAGCGTGCACTGGCTCGGCCATGCGGCGCTCGAAGGCGTGCGCCTGGTGGTGCGCGGCAGTGTGGTGCCCACGTTGAAGGTGAAGCGCCCCGAGGGCAACGGTCCGGCGGAGGCGGCGGTGCGGTGGGTGCCCGCCCTCACCGACAGTCCCGCCGTCGACGTGCTCGTCTCGGCGATGCCCGCCACGGTGGCGGCGCTCGGTGGCGGCGACGGCAGGTCCATCACCACCGCCGTGGTGGCCGCCGTCGTGGAGACCATCGTCGACACCAGCATCGAGCGCATGGAGCTGCCGGCGCAGCCGCCGCAGGCGAACACGCCCACCGACCTCAACGACACCATCATCTCGCGCATGGACGGGCGCCCGTTCCGGGCCAACGCGAACCTGGCGGCCGACACGGCACGCCGGCTCGAACAGTGGAACCGCAGCGTCACCGCCACCAACCGCAAGAAGCTCGTCGTCGAGCTCGATCCGCCCGAGACCGGCGGCGTGTGGGTGGTGTCGGTGAAGGCACCGGCCGGCAAGGGTCGCCTCATCCCCATCGACGTCGCGCTGCGCACCGAAGGCGGCAGCAGCACCCTGCACAACGAGTGGCTGCGCCTCGGTCGGCTGTTCCCCGCACTCGACCGCGCCGGCATTCGCCGCCGCGGTCAGGTGGCACTCAGCCAGGACGAGGCGTGGGACTTCATGACCACGCTCGGACCCACGCTGTCGGCCGCCGGGTTCGACGTGCGCGTGCCGGCGATGTCGCGACGCAAGGCGAAGCCGTCGCTGCGCCTGTTCGCCGACACGCCCGCCGGGTCGGTGGTGGGCGCGCACCAGCTGGCCAACGTGGCGTGGACCGTGCTGTTCGACGATCTCGAACTCACGATGGCCGAGGTGAAGCACCTCGCCCGCCAGGCCCGCCCGCTCGTGCAGGCCAACGGCAAGTGGGTGGAGGTCGACCGCGCCGACCTCGAGAAGGCAGCCGCCGCGCTCGAGGAACGCGCCGACGTCACCACCATGACGGGCGCAGAGATCCTGCGCGCCAGCATCGGTCTCGATGGCTCCGGCCTCGCCGGCGGCACCGTGGTGCACGGCAACAGCTGGGCGGCCGACATCCTCCGCAAGGCCGGATCCGCATCCACCGAACCCGTGCTGCGCCCCGACGGGTTCGCCGGTGAACTGCGCACCTACCAGGCCGAGGCGCTCGGCTGGCTCGGGTTCCTCGACGCCGCCGAACTCGGCGGGTGTCTCGCGCTCGACATGGGCCTCGGCAAGACCCCCACGATGCTGGCCCATCTCGCTCGCTGCCGCGGCAACGGGCCCGCGCTGGTGGTGGCACCCGCTGCGGTGGTGGGCAACTGGGCGTCGGAGGCACGCCGCTTCGCCCCGGCGCTGCAGGTGGTGGTGCACCACGGTGCCGATCGCTCCGAGGGCGACGCGCTGCAGCGCAGCATCCAGTACGCCGACGTGATGATCACCACCTACGCCACCGCCGTGCGCGACGTCGACGAGCTGGCGAAGGTGGAGTGGGGCCGCATCGTGCTCAACGAGGCGCAGGCCATCAAGAACCCCACCAGCGACACCTCGCAGCAGCTGCGTCGCCTGCCGGCCCGCAGCCGTATCGCACTCACCGGCACGCCCATCGAGAACGGCCTCGGCGACCTGTGGGCCATCCTCGACTTCACCAACCCCGGCCTCGTCGGCTCGCGAGCCACGTTCATCTCGCAGATGTCGGGCGACGGCGAAGCGGCACTGCGCGCGCTGAACGGCATCCTGCTGTTCCGCCGCACGAAGGCCGAGCCCGAGGTGGCGGCCGAGCTGCCCGACAAGATCGACGAGCTCGACCACTGCACGATGACGCCCGAGCAGATCGGCCTGTACCAGGCGGTGCTCGACTCGCTCATCGTGGAGGTGCAGGACCCCGACGGTGCCGAGGCCAAGCAGGGCGCCGTGCTGGCCGCGATCACCGCGCTGAAGCAGATCTGCAACCACCCCGCCGCGTACCGCGACGACGGCCAGCCGCTCGCCGGTCGCTCCGGCAAGTTGGCGCGCCTCGAGGAGATCTGCGAGAGCGTGTTCGCCGCCGGTGAGCGCGTCCTCATCTTCACCCACTTCGCCACGTGGGGTCGCCGCCTCGCCGACCACCTCAGCAACGTGTTCGGCAAGCGCATCGACTGCTACGACGGCAGCCTCGCCCGCGGCGTGCGCGACAAGATGGTGGCCGACTTCCAGGCGTTGGAAGGCCCCGGCGCCCTGGTGCTGTCGCTGAAGGCCGGCGGCACCGGCCTCAACCTCACCAACGCCAACCACGTCGTGCTGTACGACCGATGGTGGAACCCGGCCGTGGAGGATCAGGCACGCGACCGCGCGTGGCGCATCGGTCAGAGCAAGACGGTCATCTCGCACCGCCTGGTGTGCCCCGGCACCGTCGACGAACGCGTCGAGGAAGTGGTGGCCGGCAAGCGCCACATCGCCAACCTCGTGCTGCCCAAGTCGAGCTCGCTGTCCGACCTGAGCACCGATCAACTGCGCCTCGCGCTGGGCCTGCGGCCCGACGAGTTGCTGGCAGGGGAGGACGACTGATGAACCAGCCCGCATCCCGGTCGCGCGGCGGCCAGCGCCGCAAGAGCAAGCGTGGTGGCCAGCAGCACAAACCCGACCTGTGGCGCACGCCGCCCGAGTTGCCCGACGTCGACCCCATCGCCGTGCCCCACGAGGTGGGTGCGATGCTGCGTTCGTTGGGTGATCCGCCGATGAACAACGGTGCCGCCGCAGGTCGCTACTTCAGCGTGGTCATCGAACGTGCGGCCGCCGTGGCGGTGGCGCTCGCGGTCAGTGCCGACGTGCTCGACCAGGGCGAACGCGACTGACACGGCCGGTCGTCGGCGCGATGGACCTTCGCCCGTGGCATGGTTCGGTGATTCGGCGCACACTGTGAGCAGAGGCCGTCAGCGGCCCGCATTCCAACGGAGGTGTGCTCCATGGACACGACCACCAGCCGCCCGATCGTCGTCGGCATCGACGGCTCCCCCGACGCCGCACGCGCCCTCGACTGGGCCATTGCAGAAGCCACTCGCCGCGACCTGCCGTTGCTGCTCGTGCACGGCGTGGAGGTGGGCGCAGCCGCCGCCAGCCCGTACGGCACCGGCATGGTGCTCGAGCAACTCGAGGAGGCCGGTCAGACCGTGCTCGATGCGGCCATTGCGTACGCGGTGGAGCGGGGCGTGGAGGCCGATGCGCGGATGGAGATCGGCTCCGCAGCGCACGCCCTCATCGAGGCGTCGCGTGGCGCCGAGTTGGTGGTGGTGGGCAACCGCGGCCACGGCGGGTTCGTGGGCATGCTGCTCGGCTCGGTGTCGAACGCCGTCGTGCACCATGCGCACTGCCCGGTCGTCGTGCTCCGCCCGGAGGACCACAAGGCCGCCTGAGCCGGCACCCTCCCCGCTGGGTCACGCGGGCGGGTGGTAGACGATGCCGTCGTCGTCGAGGGCCCGCTTCACCGCGGCCCGAATGGCGCGGGCCAGCGCGACCTGACGACCGGGTGTGGTGCGCACGGTCAGGCGCACCACGGCACCGGTCTGATCGACGCGCTCCACGCCGAGCACCTGCGGCTCGCGCACCACGACCTCGGCGAACTGGGGCTCGGCACACGTGGCGGTCGCCGCGCGGCCGGCGATCTCGGCCACTCGTTCGAGGTCGGCGTCGAGGCCCACCACCACGTCGACGGTGGCCTGCGACCAGCTGCGGCTCTGGTTGCCGATGCGCAGGATGGCCCCGTTGGGCACCGTCCACAGCGTGCCGTCGGCGGCGCGGACCTGCGTGGACCGCAGCGTGAGTGACTCGACCGTGCCCGACACCGTGCTCAGGTCGACCTCGTCGCCCACCCCGCACTGGTCCTCGAGCAGGATGAAGAACCCGGCGATGCAGTCGCGCACCAGCGACTGAGCACCGAGACCGACCGCGATGCCGGCGATGCCCGCGCCGGCGAGCAGCGGGCCGAGATTGATGTTGAACATGCCCAGCGCGATCAGCACGGCGATGGTCCAGATGAGCGTCGACACCGATGCACGCGCCACGGCGCACAACGTGCGCGTGCGCGTGGCGTCGCGCGGGTCGGGGGAGAACGAGGTGACCCCGATGCGTTCCAGCGCGTCGACCGCCATGGTGGGCGGCATCGTGAACTTCGTGATGACCGCGGTGACCAGCTTGCGCAGCCAGCGGTTCAACAGCGCGGCGATGACGATGACGATCAGTGCAGCGAGCGGTCGGGTGATGAGCCACTCGGCGCTCTTCGCCAGCGCCTTGCTCTCGGTGGCGCGGTAGATCGACTCGCAGAACCAGTTCGGACGGGCGCCGCACACCTCTTCGACGGCGTCGTCGTCGACCGCCGCGACGAGCAGGGTGAGCGCAGGGGGAAGCACGACGCGCACGGTACCAGTGACAAGATGACCGGGTGACGAAACGAGCAGCTCGTACCACCCCCACCGCGTCCGAGGTACGCCGCGACATCCTCGAGCACATGCCCACACCCGTGCTGGTGTGGTCCCTCAACGGGCGCGACGTCGGCTTCCAGGCGGGCTTCGACAGCGGGTTGCAGGTCGGGGGTTTCTCGGGTGTGGTCACACCCGACGGTGAGACGCTGGTGATGCAGGTCACCGAGCTGCGCATCAGCGAGCGCGAAGCGATGCGGGTCGAGGTGGAGACCGAGATGTTCGGTGATGCCGCCGCGTCCGCCCTGCAGAGCGCCAACGTCGGTCTCACGATGCGGTACGTCGAGGGCACCGGCACCGTGCTCGCCGCGGTGGCAGACGGAGCGCCCGCACGCGCATCTGGCGAAGGGTTCCGCGACGGCCGTCTGGTGCCTGCCGACGATCGCGTCGTGGCCGCGCTCCTCGCCGGCGGAATGGGGTCGAGCGTCGGCCTGCCGATCGGCACCGTGAACTCGGTCGACGTGGAGGCCACGCTGAAGGCGTCGGGCTTCTCCCGGCACACGTTCATGGTGGGCCAGTCGGGGTCGGGCAAGACCTACAGCCTCGGCGCCATCCTCGAGCGGCTCTACGTGCACACCACGTTGCCGATCATCATCATCGACCCCAACTCCGACTACGTGCACCTCGGCGAACTGCGCGACCGCGAGGTCATCGCCCGCCGCGGCCAGCCGCCCATCTCGCAGCGCGGCTACCGCGACCTCAAGGTGGCGATGCGCGCCGCGGGTGAGGTGGTGGTGTGCCGCGCCGGCAGCGACGACTTCCGACTCGCGATCCATCTCTCCGACCTCGCGTTGCACGAACAGGCGCTCACCGTCGACCTCGATCCGCTGGCCGACGGCGAGGAGTACGGCGCGTTCATCGAGGCGGTCGAGGCGCTCACGCACCTCCACCACTACGGGTTCGACGAGTTGATCGCCGAGCTCGAACGCCAGGGCGACGAGGCCGCCGAGCGGCTGCTGCGCCGCCTTCACAACCTGCGCGTGGCCGACTGGGAGGTGTGGGCCGCGAGTGACGAGCCCTCACTCGTCGACACGCTGCCGGGTCGCCGCGCCGCGGTGCTCGACACCGGCTCGCTGGCCGACGCGCGGGCGCGGTCGGTGGTGGCGCTGGCGGTGATGGGCTCGCTGCGTCGGCGCGAACAGCGGTCGCCCATCCTCCTGGTCATCGACGAGGCGCACAACGTGCTCGCACCGAACGCCACCTCTGCGCTCGAGCGGGCCATCACCGACTACGGGGTGTGGGTGGCGGGGGAGGGGCGCAAGTACGGCATCCACCTCGTCGTCAGCACCCAGCGGCCCTCGAAGATCCACCGCAACGTCATCTCGCAGTGCGACAACCTCGTGCTGATGCGGATGAACTCGGTGCTCGACATCGAGGAGCTCGCGTCGATCTTCTCGCACGTGCCACGCCCGATGATCCAGGAGGCGCGCTCGTTCGCCCAGGGCGAGATGCTGGTCGCCGGTCCCATCGCCACGCCGGCGATGCGGGTGAACGTGGGCGAACGGTGGTGCCCCGAGGGTGGCGCCGACCTGCCCACCACGTGGGCACAACGCCGCAGCTGACCCGACACCCGAACCGAGCGAGGGTCAGGCCGAGGGCAGCCGACCGTCGGCCAGCGCCGCCACCAGCGCCGCATGGTCGCGCTCGGTCTGATCGGCATAGGCCTCCGCGAACGTGGCGATCGACTGGCTGAACGTGCTCGACGTGCCCAGGTAGCCGGCGATGGACACCGGGTCACCGGTGCGAGCGTGCGCACGGGCCAACGCCCACGCACACGTGCGCACGTACGCACGGAAGCCGGCCGGCTTCATCGTGCTGGTGTCGAAGCTGCCCTTCGAGTCCCAGAGCTGGCGGATGAAGTAGTCGGTGTCGTCGACCGGATCGGTGGTCCACCCGAGCAGCACGTCGCTGACGGCCTGGAGCGACCGCTGGCCCTCCACGACGCGGCGACCCTCGTGACCGCGTGGCCGAACGCCGAACGCCCGCTTCGTGGATGCCTGCCCGGCCTCCTTCACCTGCAGGAAGAGTGGGCCGCCGTTGGGACCCTGCAACAACACCATCCAACAACGGGTGCCCACGCTGCCGACGCCCACCACCTTGCGGGCGAAGTCGACGAAGCGATACTGCTCGAACAGCGCCTGACGTTCGGCGGGCAGCGATGCGTGGTAGCCGACCAGGACGTCGGACAGTCGCTCGTGCAGGCGCGGCCCCTCGACCCGTTGTACGAGCGGCGGATCCTCGACGATGCGCCATTGGCCGTCGACTCGGGTGGTGAGCTTGTTCAGCGCCTTGAGGTGGTTCTTCTCGCTCGCGTGCCGGAAGAACGCCTCGGCGCGCTGGCGGGCGTTGTTGTCGACATGGGCCATGAGATCCTCGACGTCGATGCGCGCGTAGAACAGATCGAGCCGCGACATCGCGGCGTAGTCGTCCATGCGGTAGCGGTAGTTGTCGATGGCCTCCACCACAGCGCGACGGTTGGCGGCTGCGTCGAGCCCGCGTTCGCGGCCTGCCACGGTGATGCTCGCGGCCAGGCGCTTCACGTCCCATTCGAACGGCCCGCGGCTCACCTCATCGAAGTCGTTGAGGTCGAACACCATCCGCCGTTCGGGGCTGGCGAACACGCCGAAGTTGGCGATGTGCGCGTCGCCGCAGATGGTGACGTCGAGTCCCGACTGCGGGACGTGACGGAAGTCGATGGCCATCGCCAGCGCCGAACCGCGCAGGAACGCGAACGGCGATGCGGCCATGCGCGTGTAGCGCAGCGGCACCAGATCCTGCTGACGCGTGCGGTTCGACTCGACCAGCACGTCGATCGGGTCGGGCCGGTCGGTCGCGGGCTGCCACTCGCCGTGCGAGGTGCGCGGTACCTTCGTGCGTCGGCTCTTGCCGTCGGCTCGGCGCTGCTCGGGAGGTGCAATCGGGTCGGCGAAGGCCGTTCCCTTGATCGTTCGCTTCGTCGCCACGGCGCGATTGTGGCAGGTGCCGCACCTAGCATGCGTCACATGGCCGGCAAGTGGGACCTCGTGCGCCAGCGCGCCGAGACGTTGGGCGTCGATGCGAAGCAGCGGTGGGTCACCGCCGGTGAGACCCGCGCCAGCGTGGGCGTGGCCGAGGCGCTGTATCGGCGCGACGCGCTGGCGTTCGGCTCGGTGCTCGGCAGCGCCATCGCACTGCGGATGTTCCTGTTCATCATCCCGGCGAACGTCACCATCATCGCGTTCAGCCGCATCACCCACTTCACGAGCCTGTTCGACGAGACGTTCACGTCGTCGCCCACCACCGGCCCGATGGCGTCGGCGCTGCTGGGCATCAGCCGGCTGCAGGCGCTCGGCGTCGCGTTGTCGAGTGGGTTCCTCACGCTGTGGGCCGGTCGGTCGCTCTCTCGCGTGCTCTCGGTGAGCTCCGGCGCGGCGTGGGGTCTCACCATCACCGAGGCGAAGCAGAAGGTGAAGTCGATGGCTGCCCTCATCGGCGTGTTCTTCGTGTCGATCGGTGCCAACATCATCTTCACCGCCATCCGCGAGCACACCGGCGTCGCGTTGGGTTTCGTGGTCTGGGCCAGCGTGTTCGCCACGTTCAGCGTCACGTGGTTCGTGGTGATGCTCACCCTGCCACGCACCACCAGCGACCCCGGAGCGCTGTTGCCGGGCGCGGCACTGTTCGGTGCCGGGTACGCGCTGCTGCAGTGGTTCATGCAGTACTACCTGCCGCTGCGCATCGAGCGCACCTCCGACACGCTCGGGCAGACCGCCACCACCGTCGCGGTGCTCGGCAACTTCTTCTTCGTCGGTCGTCTCATGTCGGGCAGCTTCGTGTTCACGGCCGTGCTGTACGAGCGGTTCGGCAGCCTCAGCAACGTGGTGTTCGACCTGCCGGTCGTGCGCAGGTTGCCGGCGCGATACCCGCGCGTGGCGACGTACTTCGCACTCGACGGTGCACCAGAGCCTGTGGCCGAACCCGTGGCCGACGAGGCTGCCGAGCCCGCCGCGGAAGCCGTCGAACCCCGCTAGCCTCGCCTGCCGACTCCAACCCGGCGTCCTGATCCAAAAGGTGTTCCCCAATGCTCTCGTTCGGCTTGCTCGACGTGTTCTTCTCGATGCTCTACTTCTTCCTGTTCTTCGTGTGGATCATGCTCCTGTTCCGCATCTTCGCCGACATCTTCCGCGACAAGGACGCCAGCGGCTTCTCGAAGGTGCTGTGGATCGTGTTCCTCATCGTGCTGCCGTTCCTCGGTGCCTTCCTCTACATCATCGTGAAGGGCAACTCGATGGCCGGCCGTGAGGTCGAGCAGCTCCAGGCGCAGGACGCCGCCGCCCGTGAGTACATCCGCAGTGCCGCCGCGCCGAGCGCCACCGAGGAGCTGGCCCGCCTGGCAGAACTGAAGGAGAAGGGTGTCATCGACGACGCCGAGTTCGCCGCGATGAAGGCCAAGATCGTCGGCTGAACCACTCGTTCTCGAGCACGAGGGCCGGTCACCGGGGTGACCGGCCCTCGTGCCGTTTTCGGGATGAGTGACCTTGGTCCCGTCAAGCACCTGTGCGAGCGGACCGATGACACAGTTGCAGCTCGCGACACCGCGGGCGTGTGAGCCCGGAGGTGGGTCATGAAGGTGTGGGTGGATCACGACGTGTGCACCGGGGACGGCCTCTGCGAGGAGACCGCGCCCGCCGTGTTCCAGCTCGAGGACGGCGTGTCGTACGTGCGGGACAGCCGCGGGGCACTGCTGATGTCGGGTGGCATGGCCGACATCCCCGACCTCGAGGTCGACGGTGTGCTCGATGCCGCCGAACAGTGCCCGGGTGAGTGCATCTTCATCGAGGTCTGACCCTCGCGGGGGATGACGATCGACACAGGTGAACACGGTTCGCCCGCACTAGCCTCAGCATCAGTGTCCACCGTCGGCGAACAGCAGCGCGGTGCGCGGCGCTCAGCGCCCAGCGCCCGGCGACTCTTCATCGGCTTCCTCGCGTACGCCGCGACGTTCTCGCTCGTGGTGATCGCAGTGGTCGCGTTCGTGCTCGCCGCCGTGCGCAACGACGCCGAGGACGACGTCGACGCGCTCTTGCAGCAGAGCATCGAGACGCAACTGGCGCAGTCCGCTGCGCAGCAGGCCGAGACCGTGCAGGTCGAGCTCAACTCGGTCATCGACGGCGCCACCTACCTGCGCACCGTCGCCGCCGAGGCCTTCGTCGAGCAGCGGCCCGCGCTGCCGGAGGAGGTGGCGCGGTACCAGCTGCTCGACAACGGCGCGTACTCCACGGTCGACGGCGACCCCGACGAGTCGGCGATGTTCTTCGCGCCGTTCGACGGCGGCGTCACCGAGGCCGAGAAGGACAAGGCGTCGTTCCTGGCCGCCATCGACGTGGCACTGCACGGGGTGCATCACGCGAACTTCCTGGTTGCCGCGACGTACTTCAACACGCGCGACGGGATGACCCGCATCTTCCCCGGGTTCCCCATCGACCAGGTGTTCACCGGTACCGTACCGGCACAGGATTTCGCCTTCTACTACGAGGCCGACGCCGAGCACTTCCCCGAGTTCGACCCGGTCGAGAAGCCGGCCACATGGACCTCGGCGTACGTCGACCCCGCCCAGCAGGGGTGGATCGTCTCGGCCATCGCACCGGTGTACACCGACGACGTGCTCGAGGGGGTCGTCGGTGTCGACGTGAAGGTGAAGAGCCTCGTCGGTCAGCTGCTGTCGTCGGAGCAGGTGTTCGACAGCCACTCGATCCTGCTCGACAACAGTGGCTTCATCATCGCGATGCCACCCGCCGCCGAGGACCTGCTCGAGCTCGAGGAGCTCACCGACGTCGAGTACGACTCACTCATCGTCGAGGACACGTTCAAGCCCGACGACTTCAACGTGCGCCGGCGCGACGACACACAGGAGCTCGCGGCAGCACTGGCCGCATCCCCCGAGGGCACGGGCACGATGACGGTGGGCGGCGCCGAGGTGCTCGCCTCGTGGACCACGCTCGACGACCCCGACTGGATCGTGGTCAGCATGGTGCCCGCGGCCACCCTGCAGGAGCTGCACGCGCCGGGCGATCGGATGAAGACGGCCGCCGCCGTCACCCTGTGGGTGGTGGCCATCGCCTTCCTCCTCCTCGGCATCGCACTCACGTGGCGCGCCAGGAGATTCAGCCTTGCGTTCACCCAGCCGCTCGAGGCCATCGACGACGCCACCGCACGAATCGGTGTCGGCGACTTCGAGCCCGAACTCCCCGATGCCCCCGTCGCCGAGCTCCAACGCACCGGCGAGCAACTGCTGGCGATGGGGCAGAGCCTGAAGGCCGCCCAGGAGCGCATGCTCGCCGACGCCGAGCGACTCCGCGTCGGCGAACAGCGGTACCGCGCGATCTTCGAGAACGTGGCCGAGCCGGTGCTCACCGTCGACCACGCCGGCATCGTGGTCGACGCCAACGATGCGGCGAACGAGATGTTCGGGCGGCAGATGGAGGGCGTCGACCTGACGGCCACGTTCGGCACCGACGAGTGGCGAGTTCCCGGCCGCCGCGAGGTGGTGGTCGACCTCGACGAACGCCCGGGCCGAGTGCTCGAGATCGCCGTCACCCGCACCGGCGCCGACGATGTCACCATCTACACGCTCACCGTGCACGACGTGACCGCCGAGGCCGAAGCCCGCCGCCTCCTGGAGGACGCCCGCGCCACAGCGGAACGCACCGCACGGCTGAAGGACGAATTCCTCGCCTCGATGAGCCACGAGATCCGCACCCCGCTCAACGGTGTCATCGGTGTGCTCTCGCTGCTGGCCGACCGCGACCTGCCCGACGGGGCGCGCCACGAACTGGCGGTCGCTCGGCGCAGCGCCGACGATCTGCTCGTCCTGGTCAGCGACGTGCTCGACTTCGCGAAGATCGAGGCCGGTGAGGTGTCGGTCGTGTTCACCGACGTGCGGCTGTTCGACGTCCTCGAAGGTGTTTGTCAGCTCTACACGCCGTTCGCCACCGAACAGGGCAACCAGCTCACGGTGCACATCGCCGACGACGTCCCGGCGTGGGTGCGCCTCGATCCCACTCGCGTCCGGCAGGTGCTGGTGAACCTGGTGTCGAACGCGCTGAAGTTCACGCAGCACGGCACCGTCGACATCCGTGTCGAACGCGCCGCAGCCACCGCCGACGGGCCTGGCGCGCTCGACCTTCGTTTCGAGGTGGTCGACTCCGGTGCCGGCGTCGACCCGGCCGTGCTGCCGCGGCTGTTCGAGCGGTTCTCACAGGGCGATCCACTGGCCGCCCGCAAACATCCGGGCACGGGGCTCGGTCTCGCCATCGCCAAGCGGTTGACCGAACTGATGGGCGGCATGGTCGGTGTCGAGAGCACCGTGGGGGAGGGCAGCACCTTCTGGTTCACGGTGCCGTCGGCCGAGGGGAAGCCCGTCGACGGTGGTCTGGGCGCGTCGGGGCAGCCGAGCGACGCGGTCGGCTCGCTGCGCGTGCTCGTGGCCGAGGACAACGACGTCAACCGGTACCTCGTGGTGGCCATCCTCGAACGTCTCGGCCATCAGGTCGTGGCCGTGGTGAACGGCCGCGAGGCGGTGGAGGCGGCGCAGACCCAACCGTTCGACCTCGTCCTGATGGACGTGCAGATGCCGGTCGCCAACGGCATCGATGCCACGCACGCCATTCGCGCCCTGCCGGGCACGGTGTCGCGGGTGCCCATCCTGGCCGTCACCGCGAACGTCCTCCCGTCGCAGCAGGAGGTGTACCGTCAGGCCGGCTTCACCGGCTGGGTGCCCAAGCCGCTCACGCTCGACCAGGTCAGCCGCGCCATCGCCTCGGTGGTGCCGCAGGCGGCCCGCGGCATCAACGTCACCGAACCGGAGGCTCCCATCGCAACGGCACGATTCGACGCAACGCTCATCGAGCAGTATCGCTCGGTCATCGGCCGCGACGGCGCCGGCCAGATGGTCGACCTGTTCCTGCAGACGCTCGACGAGCGCGCCCTCGAGCTTCGTGCGGCGGCCGCCGCCGGCGACGTCGACGAGGTGCGCCGAGTGGGCCATGCGGTGAAAGGCATGGCCGCAGCCGTCGGTGCCGTCGAGCTGTCGCAGGCCGGCGAACGCCTCCAGCACACCACCGATGCCGACGTGCCGGCGCTGATGGTCGCGTTCGAGTCGGCGTCGGTCGCCGCCCGCGACGGCGTGGCTGCGGCGTGGGACCTCACCGACTGAGTCGTCTCCTTCGCACGCTTCGGGTCGCGCCGGCCCCTGTGAGTACGTTGACCGCATGACTGAAGCCTGGATCATCGACGCCGTTCGTTCGCCCCGTGGCAAGGGCAAGGACACCGGTGCCCTCCACGACGTGCACCCGCAGCGCATTCTCGCCCAGGTGCTGAACGCACTGCAGGCTCGCAACGGGTTCGACACCGCCGCCGTCGACGACGTCATCATGGGCTGCGGTGCCGGCAGCGGCGACCATTCGATGGACATCGCGCGCATGGCTGCGCTCGACGCGGGCTGGTCCATCCAGGCGCCGGGCGTCACGCTCAACCGGTTCTGCGGCTCGGGTCAGCAGGCGGTGAACTTCGGTGCGATGGGCATCCTCGCCGGATTCCAGGACCTGGTCGTCGCCGGTGGCGTGGAGAGCATGTCGCGCCCGGCGCCGATGCACGTCGACGGGTTCACCGCGAACAACACGCACCTACGTGACCAGTACGACATGGTGCCGCAGGGCATCTCGGCCGACCTCATCGCCACCGTCGAAGGGTTCAGCCGCGAAGAACTCGACCAGCTCGCCGTCGACAGCCAGAACCGTGCCGCCGCCGCCATCGCCGAAGGTCGCTTCGACAAGTCGCTCGTGCCGATCTTCCACGACGACGGCCGCCTCGCGCTCGACCACGACGAACACGTCCGCCCGGGCACCACCTTGGACGATCTCGCCAAGCTGCGGCCGAGCTTCGAGGGCATGGGCGCGCACATCGTGAACGGTCGCGAGCTCACCATCGACGAGACGGCCCGCAAGGCCTACCCGCACATCGACGCCATTCGTCACGTGCACCACGGTGGCAACTCCTCGGGTGTGGTCGACGGTGCCGCGGCGGTGTTGCTGGCCTCGCCCGACCACGCTCGTGCGCAGGGCTACGTGCCCCGCGCCAAGATCACCATGGCTGCCGTCGCCGGCGACGAGCCGGTCATCATGCTCACCGCGCCCGGCCCGGCCACCGATCTGGTGCTGAAGAAGGCCGGCATGGCGCTGTCCGACATCGACCTGTTCGAGGTGAACGAGGCGTTCGCGGCGGTGCTGATGAAGTGGCTGCGGTACACCGGCGCCGACTGGGACAAGACCAACGTCAACGGCGGCGCGATGGCGCTCGGTCACCCCATCGGCGCGACCGGCGCGATGCTCATCGGCACACTGGTCGACGAGCTCGAGCGCCGCGACCTGCAGACCGGCCTGGTCACGATGTGCACCGGCGGCGGCATGGCCACCGCCACCATCATCGAACGCCTCTGACCGTCCTTGCGGGCTTCTGGGCGTGATTCGTCCCTGAATCGCTTCTGGGTGAGATCCGTCCCGGAATCCGGGACGGAAACGCGCCAGTTGCGTGTGTGCACCACGGCGATCGCAGTCGGTGACGGCTCAGCGAAGCGGGTCGAGCGAGACCAAGTCGGCCGTGTAGACCTCGGTGTAGACGACGTCGCCGACGAGGTCGGACGGGCTCTTCGACTCCTTCGTCGTCGTCATCCGCACCGGCAGCCCGTGCTCGTCGAGCCACCACTCGACGACGGTGCGCTCCCAGTACTGGTCCTCGTCGGTGATGCGCATCCGCACGTGCGTGGTGGCCACCTCTGCGCCGGCGACCACGAGCGAGGTGCGTTCGAGCACCTGCCACTCGGGCAACCACAGCTGCTCGTCGATCGTGCATGCCAACGGCACCACGTCGCGCGGCGCACCATCGGCGGGCACCACGAGCACCTCGCGGTCGCACACGATCTCCTGTCGCTGGCCGACACCGTAGAACTCGTGGTACGCCGCACCGGTCGGCTGCAGCTCGATGCCCTCGGTGGTGGCACAGATGCGGAACTCCTCGTACCGCTCCTTCAACCGGTCCCAGCGCAGCAGCGCGCCGCAACCGTCCGAGGTGACGGTGAGCGTGGTCTCGGCCGGGTAGGCGTGCTCGGTGCCGCCGAGCGAGTCGATGGTCTCGACGCCCGTGGTGGCGTAGCGATAGACGCCAGGCGCCGGAGTGGTGGCGAGGGCCACCGGTGCCGTGGTGCTGACCGCCGATGCCACCGTGGCCGGTGCCACGGTGGTCTGTGCGCGGAACCGCTCGACGGCTTCGTCGGCGTCGACCATGCGGGCCGTGTCGTTCAGCCAGATGCGGCTCACGACCACGGCCCCGCCCACGAGCGCGCCGACGACCACGGTCACGATGATCACTCGCCGTCGAACCCGACTGCGCCCCACGAACGCCAACGTACTCGGTGCCGGCGTGAGGAAGGACCAGTGGCTCGTCAGCGACTGGCGCGTTCGAGCTTTGCGGCGTCGACCACGGTGATGCGGCCACGCGACAGCCCGATGGCACCGTCGAGCA
>Ga0172373_10006626_pt1 | contig 15330 bp, 12 predicted proteins | sample Lak10m_2_FD_114546 | JGI IMG/M metagenome (GOLD analysis project Ga0172373, IMG submission 114546) | Freshwater microbial communities from Kabuno Bay, South-Kivu, Congo - kab_092012_10m | ecosystem: Environmental > Aquatic > Freshwater > Lake | place: Democratic Republic of the Congo...
CGCCTGTGTGCAGGTGTGCCCCACCGCCACGCTCACCGAGAACACGGTCATCGAGATGGGCCAGCCGCGTCGCACCGTGCTCACCACGTGCGCCTACTGCGGCGTCGGCTGCTCGTTCAAGGCCGAGATGCAGGGCGAGGAAGTGGTCCGCATGGTGCCGTACAAGAACGGCGGCGCCAACGAGGGCCACTCGTGCGTGAAGGGTCGCTTCGCCTGGGGTTACGCCACGCACCAGGAACGCCAGCTGCAGCCGATGATCCGCGAGCGCGTCACCGACGACTGGACGGTCGTCACGTGGGAGGAAGCCATCTCCTACACCGCGGCGAAGTTGAAGGACATCCAGGCTCGCCACGGCAAGGCCTCCATCGGCGGCATCACGTCGTCGCGCACCACGAACGAAGAAGTGTTCGCCGTGCAGAAGATGATCCGCACCGCGTTCGGCAACAACAACGTCGACACGTGCGCGCGTGTGTGCCATTCGCCCACCGGCTTCGGCCTCTCGCAGGCGTTCGGCACGTCGGCCGGTACGCAGGACTTCAAGTCGGTCGAGTCGGCCGACGTCATCCTGCTCATCGGTGCGAACCCCACCGACGCGCATCCGGTGTTCGCATCGCGCATGAAGAAGCGCTTGCGCGAGGGCGCCGACATCGTGGTGGTCGACCCGCGTCGCATCGACCTCGTGAAGTCGGCCCACATCCGCGCCGCGCATCACCTGCAGTTGCGGCCCGGCACCAATGTCGCGGTCATCAATGCGCTCGCTCACGTGGTGGTCACCGAGGATCTCGTCGATCACCGCTTCGTGCAGGAGCGCTGCGACCCGGCCGAGTTCGCCAACTGGGCGGCGTTCGTGTCGCAGCCCGAGAACAGCCCCGAGGCCATGGAGGCGCACACCGGTGTGCCCGCCGCCGAGGTACGCGCCGCCGCCCGCCTCTACGCCGCCGCCGGCAACGGTGCCATCTACTACGGCCTCGGCGTCACCGAGCACAGCCAGGGCTCCACCATGGTGATGGGCATGGCCAACCTGGCCATGGCCACCGGCAACCTCGGCCGCGACGGCGTGGGCGTGAACCCGCTGCGCGGCCAGAACAACGTGCAGGGCTCGTGCGACATGGGCTCGTTCCCGCACGAGCTGTCGGGCTACCGCCACGTCAGCGATCCCACCACGCGTGCCCTGTTCGAGGGGCTGTGGGGTGTGTCCATCGAGCCCGAGCCGGGCTTGCGCATCCCCAACATGTTCGATGCCGCGATCGACGGCCACTTCAAGGGCATGTTCGTGCAGGGCGAGGACATCGCGCAGAGCGACCCCAACACCGTGCACGTCATCGCGGCGCTCGGTGCGCTCGAGTTGCTCGTCGTGCAGGACCTGTTCCTCAACGAGACCGCGAAGCTCGCGCACGTGTTCCTGCCCGGCACGTCGTTCCTCGAGAAGGACGGTACGTTCACCAACGCCGAGCGCCGTATCAACCGTGTGCGCCCCGCAATGCGGCCGAAGACCGGCAAGCACGAGTGGCAGGTGGTCTGCGAGCTGGCGACGGCGCTCGGCGCACCGATGCACTACGACGACGCGTCACAGATCATGGACGAGATCGCGCACCTCACGCCCACGTTCGCCGGCGTGAGCTTCGCGAAGCTCGACGAGGTGGGCAGCGTGCAGTGGCCGTGCAACGACGCCACGCCGATGGGCACGCCCATCATGCACGAGGGGAAGTTCGTGCGCGGCCTCGGCCGGTTCACGGTCACGCCCTACGTCGCGACGGAGGAGAAGAGCAACCGCCGCTTCCCGCTGCTGCTCACCACCGGTCGCATCCTCAGCCAGTACAACGTGGGCGCCCAGACCCGCCGTACCGAGAACAGCCGTTGGCACGGCGAGGACGTGCTGGAGTTGCACCCCGCCGACGCCGAGGAGCGTGGCATCCGCACCGGCGACGAGGTCACCCTCGCCAGCCGCGTCGGCGTCACCACGATGAAGGCCGTCGTGTCCGATCGCATGGCGCAGGGCGTGGTGTACACCACGTTCCACCATCCGGTCAGCGGTGCGAACGTGGTCACCACCGAGAACTCCGACTGGGCCACCAACTGCCCCGAGTACAAGGTCACGGCGGTGCAGGTCTCACCCGGCCGCTCGGCCGCGTCGGTGGAGATCGAGCACCCCGAGCACCGCCTCGGCGCGCTGGTGCGCATGGCCAACCAGATCGCACGTCAGATGGAGGCCGACCCCCACGCCGACGCAGTGGCCGCCACGGCGTACCACCTCGACCGGTTCTGGGAGCACGAGATGCGGGTCGACCTGGCCCGCGCCATCGACGGCGGCACCGTCACCGTCGACCAGGTCGTGGTCGATGCGGTGCGGCGCCTCGCCGTCCAGGTGTGAGCAGCGCGGTGTGATCAGCGCGGTGTGATCAGGGGCGTGCGCCCGGGTCCACCCCGCCGGTGCGTGAGCGCTTGAGCTCGTAGAACTCGGGCATCCGGGCCAGCAGCACCGTCGCGTCCCACAACGCCAACGCGTCGTAGTGCTCGGGGCGGGCGTCGATGACCGGGCCGAAGATGGCCACCTCGTTGCCGTCCTTGCCGGGGATCCCGATGATGGGGGTGCCGACGTCGTTGCCCACCAGCGCGAGCGCCTCGTGGTGACGGCGCAGCAGTTCGGCGTCCCACTGCTCGTCGTCGAAGGCCGCGGCGTGCGACGCGGGGAGACCCGTGGCCTCGAGGGCCTCGACGACGGGCCACTCGCTCTGGCCGTCGTGATGGATGCGGCGGCCGTACTCGAGGTACAGGTCGCCGACGGCACCTTCGCCCTCCGACGCGCGCACCGACTCGAGCACGCGCAGCAGCCCGTAGCTCCACTTCGCCACGCCGTACCACGGGCTGTCGACGGTGAGCTCGTTCTTGATCAGCAGGCTGATCGGCTGCCAGCTGATGTCGAGGTCGCGTTCGGGTGCCACTTCGCGGATCCACAACGACGTGACCCAGCAGAACGGGCACAGCGGATCGATCCAGTAACGGACGGGGGTGGACATGGCATGCTCCAGGGGGTTCGGGCGCGAGGGCAGGTTGCGGGTGCAACGATCTGCGGCGTGATCTATTCCGAGGTCACAGGCGAAGCGCGAGCGCGGCGATCTCGTCGGCGGCGGCCTTCACCAATGGCGCGATCTCGAGCATGCGTTCCTGGGTCATCCGGAGTGCGGGTCCTTGCACTCCGACGGCGGCGGTTGCCACGCCAGAGGGGCCGAGCACCGGCGCGCCGATGCCGCTCGCACCGACGTACCGTTCCTCGTGATTCGTGGCGACGCCGGTGCGGCGTGCGGCCGTGAGCACTCGCACGAGTTCGTCGCGATCGCAGATGGTGTGATCCGTGTAGCGCGGCAACGACTTCAGTTGTCCCACCGCAACCTCCGGCGCGACCCCCGAGAACGCCAGCAACACCTTGCCCATGCCGGACGTGTGGAGGTCGATCTCGGCGCCGGAGGCGTGGTCGAACTTCAACGGCTGAGAGGAGGCCGTGCGCTCGATGACCACCACCTCGGCGTTGCGCCGCACCCCGAGGCTCACCGACTCGCCGGTCGCCTCGGACAGACGTACCAGGATCGGTCGCGCGAGGTGGTAACCGGCGTGCTCGAGTGCTCGCTGCCCGAGGACCGCCACCTCGATGCCGAGGCGGTAGCGCTCGGTGACCGGGTCCTGTTCCATGAACCCCGCACCGACGAGCGCCCGCACCAGGCGATGCGCAGTGCTGACGTTGAGGCCGATCGCGCGGGCGATCTCGCTGATGCCGAGGGCCGTGGCATCGGTGCGGAAGCACTCGAGGATGGCGAGCGCCCGTTCGACGGCCTGGGTGCCAGGACGCGCGTCAGGTGTCTCGCCGCTGCTCGACATGCGGGCAGTCTGGCAGGGGCACGGCGTCAGGCGACGGATCGCAGCAGCGCGTCGACCTCGTGGTCGACCGTGGCGCGGCTGCGGACGCGGTCGACGAGCGACCGCACGCCGGCCACGACCTGCGGGTCGCTGAGCCGCTCGCTGGGGATGTACACGTAGCGGAACAGCGAGTTGCGCACGACGATGCCCTGGTCGCCGTTGGCGTCGGTGTACAGGTGCACGCGGCGCACCTGCTCGGCAGCGATGTCGCGCCGGCGCAGCGTGGTGAGGCTGATGCCGGAGGGGGAAGCGTGCACGTACGCCTGCATGCGTGGAACTCTAGCGGCAGTACTTGGAAATGTCCATCGGAGTTAGGAGAGTTTTTCGTAATGTAGAAAACCTGATTGTGTTGGTCGGGATTTGCCGACATGATGGGACGCCATGAACCTGCGAACCCGCCGCACCCTCGTGACCGTCCTCGTCGCCTGCGGGCTCCTCCTCGCCGCCTGCGGCGACGACAGCGATTCGGCCGCCTCCGCCGACGAGGTGAAGCTCGGCTTCTTCCCCAACGTCACGCACGCCCCGGCACTCGTCGGCGTAGCGGAGGGCACCTTCGCCGCGGCGCTCGGCGACACCACGCTGTCGACCTTCACGTTCGATGCCGGCACCGAGGCCGCCGAGGCATTGCTCGCCGGCTCGCTCGACCTCACCTTCATCGGGCCCAACCCGGCCGTCAACGCATTCGCCAAGTCGAACGGCGAGGCCGTGCGCCTGGTGGCCGGTTCCACGTCGGGCGGCGCGTTCCTCGTCGTCGAGCCCGAGATCACCTCACCCGAGCAGTTGGCCGGCAAGAAGATCGCCACACCGTCGCTCGGCAACACCCAGGACGTGGCGTTGCGTGCGTGGCTGAAGGAACAGGGCTTCGAGACCACGCCAGAGGGCGGCGGCGACGTGACCGTCGTGCCGCAGAAGAACTCCACCACACTCGAGTCGTTCATCGCCGGTGACATCGCCGGCGCCTGGGTGCCCGTGCCGTGGGCCACCCGGCTCATCGACGAAGGCGGCGGCACCGTGCTCGTCGACGAGCGCGACCTGTGGACCGAGACCGACGGCGAGTTCGTCACCACGCACCTGCTGGTGCGTACCGAGTTCCTCGAGGAGCACCCCGACGTGGTGAAGGCCGTGCTCGTCGGTCTGGCCGACGCCATCGACGCCATCGCTGCCGATCCGGAGAAGGCGCAAGCCGACGTGATCGCGCAGATCGCCGACATCACGGGCACCGAGCCGAACCCCGACGTCATCGCGAAGAGCTTCGCCAACCTCACGTTCACCCTCGACCCGATCGCCGCCTCGCTGCAGAAGTCGGCCGACGACGCCGTGTCGGTGGAGTTGCTCGAGCCGGTCGAGTTGACGGGCATCTATGACCTCTCGCTCCTCAACGAGCTGCTCGCCGATCGCGGGCTGCCCGAGGTGGCGGGGCTGTGACCTCGCTCGAGGTGCACCACGAGGCACGAGTGATCGCCGATCGGGCGCCGGCGGTGTCGCTCCGAGGCGTGTCGAAGCGCCACGGCTCGGGCGACGCGGCCGTGCTCGCGCTCGACGGCGTGTCGCTGACGGTGGAACAGGGCGAGTTCCTGTGCCTCGTGGGCGCCTCGGGATGCGGGAAGACCACGTTGCTGTCGCTGGTGGCCGGGCTCGACCAGCCGACTACCGGCGCCATCGACGTGCATGGCCGTACCGCGCTGATGTTCCAGGAAGCGGCGCTGCTGCCCTGGCGTTCTGCGGTGAAGAACGTGGAGCTCGCGCTCAAACTCCGTGGCGTGCCGCGTGGTGAGCGTCGCGAGCGTGCGATGGAGCTGCTCTCGCTGGTGCACCTCGCCGACTTCGCCGACAAGGCGCCGCACGAGCTGTCGGGCGGCATGCGTCAGCGCGTGGCGCTGGCCCGGGCGCTGGCACAGGACGCCGACGTGCTGCTGATGGACGAGCCGTTCGGCGCGCTCGACGCCATCACCCGCGACATCCTCCACGACGAGATCGAACGGGTCGCGGCCGAACAGCGGCTGACCGTGCTGTTCGTCACCCACAACGTGCGCGAGGCCAGCCGTCTCGGTGACCGCATCGTGTTGTTGTCGAGCCGGCCTGGTCGAGTGGTGCAGGAGCTCCCGGTGGTGGTCGAACGGCCACGCCGCATCGAGTCGCCCGAGGTGTCGGCCATCGCTGCCGAGGTCACCGCCAAGCTCCGTGAGGAGGTGCGCCGCCATGCGCACTGACACATCGCTCGACGCGGTGCTCGACGCCGAACTCGCGGGCCTCGACCAGCTGGAGGTGCCGGTCGAGCAGCGGCCGCCGCTGGCGGTGCGGCTGTGGAGCAACCTGTGGCCGAAGCTCGCCGCCATCGGCGTGGTGGTGCTCGCGTGGCAGGTCGCCGCGTGGTCGGAGTGGCGGCCCACCTACCTGCTGCCGCCGCCGGCCGACGTAGCCCGGCGGTTGTGGGACGACCTCGGCACCGTCGATCTGTGGCTCGCCGTCGCGCACACGATGTGGCGTGCGGTGGTCGGGTTCGCCGTTGCCATCGTGATCGGTGGACTCATCGGTCTCGCCGTCGCAGCGTCGAAGCGCGTGCGCATCGCGATCGGGTCGCTCATCACCGGTCTGCAGACCATGCCGTCGATCGCCTGGTTCCCACTGGCCATCCTGCTGTTCGGCCTCGAGAACTCCGCCATCACGTTCGTGGTGGTGCTCGGCGCCGCGCCGTCCATCGCCAACGGGCTCATCGGCGGTGTCGACAGCGTGCCGCCGTTGTTGCGCCGCGTGGGCCGCAGCATGGGTGCCTCGCGCGTCGGGCTCTACCGCGACTTCGTGGTCCCGGCGGCGATGCCGTCGGTGGTGGCCGGGCTGAAGCAGGGTTGGGCGTTCGCCTGGCGCAGCCTGATGGCCGGCGAGTTGCTGGTGGTGATCCCCGGCACGCAGACCATCGGCACTCGTCTGCAGTTCGCCCGCGAGTTCTCCGACGCCGAAGGCGTCATCGCCACGATGGGGGTGATCCTGGTGATCGGCATCCTCGTCGACTCGCTGGTCTTCAGCCGGCTCGAACGCCGAGTGCTCCGCACACGCGGCCTCGGCGTCGCGTGATCAACCGAGGTACGGCACCCAGGTCGCGTGGAAGCCGTACGGCACGCGCTGGGGCATCACCACTTCGGCCACCGGGCCGGCGGTGACGGCCGAGGCGTCGAGCACGGCGAGCACCGTCTCGCCGACCGCGTCGTCGTGGACGAAGCTGAGGAGCCAGCCGGCGTCGTCGGCGGTGTCGGCCGGGTCGGCGGGCAGGAACAACGGCTCGCTGGCATGGCGAGTCGGGCCCGGATCCCACATCTCACGGGTGTCGTTGGCGAAGTCGTGCTTGATGATGCCGCCGAGGTCCACCGTGTCGGGGTTCTCGCGTGTGCCGGTGAGATAGCCGTAGCGGTGCTCGACACCGACGCGTCGGGGATCGCGGCCAGGGAGGTCGCCGGGGTTGTCGGTCTCGAGCACGTCCTGGGTGATGCGGCCGGTGGCGGTGTTCGCCGTCCACCGCACGAGCGCCGAGTTGCTCCCGCCACCGATGCCCTCGCCCTCGGCGGCGAACATCGAGTCCATGCGGCACACGTCGACCACCACCTCGTCGCCGCGGCGGAACGCGTTGACGCTGTGGAACACGTAGCAGGGGTCGATGTCGAACCATTGGATGGCGTCGGCGCCACCGGCCAACGGCATCACGCCGACGCGGGCGCCGGCCTCGGGCTGCCAGGTGTAGGGGAGTGGGTTGTTCACCGGGTCCTGGATCCAGACGATGGCCATGTCGAGGTCGAACACCACGGGCAGGTCCCAGAACACCGCGTCGGTCTCGGTGATCTGGAAGTCGTGGATCATCGTGCTGCGCGGGATGGTGACGGGCTCGTTGCGGCTCATCGTGCCGTCGGGCTCGATGACGTAGTACGAGAGCAGCGGATCGGTGAAGCCGTAGCCGAACGCGTGGAGCTTCCCCGTGCGCGGGTCGAGCTTCGGGTGGGCCGTGAACGATCCGGTGAGCGCACCGCCGTAGGTGTGCGTGCCCAGCGTGTCGAGCGTGGCCGGATCGAGCTCGTAGGGGAACCCGACCTCGCCGCTGCTGAGCAGGCGGCCGCCGTGCCAGATGGTGGACACGTTCGACTGGTTGCCCTCGCCGCCGGGCGCGCCCTTGCCGAAGCCGACGCCGGCCATGTACGGCTGGGTCTGCACGTAGCGGTTCCGGTACCACTCGGCTGTGCCGTTGCGCAGGCTGACGCCGTGCACCATGCCGTCACCGAAGAACCAGTGCGGCGAGTCGGAACGGGGCGGGTTCGACCCGTTCTTCACGTACAGGCCGCTCAGCTCGGGTGGGAGCGCGCCACGCACGACGAGGTCGAACGACTCGACCTCCTCCATCACCGGCGCGTAGTTGGCCTGCAACCACCACGGCGTACTCGGGTCGAACGGCGCCGTGGTCGCCGGTGCGGTGGTGGCGGGTGCGGTGGTGGCCGGGGTGGTGGACGAGGCCGCCGCGCTGGTGGGTGCCGCGCCGCCGCCCTTGTCGCTGCACGCTGCGAGGAACGCTGCGATCGGTGCGGTGCCCGCACCGAACAACGCCCACCGCATCAGATCCCGCCGATGCACCTGCCCGCCCATGGGCACACACATTGGCACACCGATGACCTGGTGTTTCACCAAACGATCGTCCCGGGATAGTGTCGGCGGCCGAGTGTTCAGCGAGGTCTGGGGGACGACATGAGCCGGGTGGTCTACGACGGCACGCCCATCGAGTACGAGGAGGGCGACAGCCTCGCCATCGCGGCGTTGCGTGCCGGCCAACACCCGGCGCGTGGCGGCACCCTGTGCCTCGCGGGCGACTGCGGCAACTGCGTCGCCATCGTCGACGGCACCCCCTGGGTGCGCACATGCCAGACCGACGCCCGTGCGGGCATCGTGGTGCGCCGCCACCCCACCGGTTCGCATCCATCGCCCGGCGGTCCCGAGCAGCACGCGGCCGTCACGGTGCGCCATCGCAGCGCCGACCACGTGGTGGTCGGGCACGGCCAGAGCGGTGCAGCCGCGGCGGCTGCGCTGCGCGCCGAGGGCCACGACGTCACCGTGTTCGATGCCGCCGACGGCGACGAGGTGGTCGGCGTGTTCGACGGCCCCTCGGTCATCGTCCGCCGTGCCGATGGCATCGACCACTACCACGTGCACCACATCACGCTCGCCACCGGCGCGGCCGAGGTGCAGCCGGTGTGCCCGGGCAACCTGCTCGCCGGCATCTACACCCCGAAGGCCGCCGCGGTGGCCATCGCGGCGGGCATCGACCTCGGCACCGTCGTCACCGTCGGGCACGACGTGACGGCGTTCCACGGCGAAGGCCGGGTGCGCGAGGTGGAGCTCGCCGATGGTTCCCGCATCGCCTGCGACAGCGTGATCGCCGACCTCGGCTCGGCGCCTCGCGACGTGCTCGCCCGCATGGCCCCGATGGTGCCGGTCGACGTGGTGGGCCCGGCGGCGGCGTCGCATCCCCTGCCGCCCGCCCCCGTCGAAGGGGTGCTCTGCCCGTGCGGCAAGATCACCGTGGAAGACCTGCAAGGTGTGTGGGACAAGGGCTTCCGCGATCTCGAACTGGTGAAGCGCGCCAGCCTGTGCGGCGTCGGCACGTGCCAGGGCGGGGTGTGCATGCCGCACCTCCGCTCGTTCGTGGCCGACCGCAGCGGCGTCGAGCCGAAGCCGTTCACGGCTCGACCGGCCGCTCGCCAGGTCACGCTCGCCGAGGCGGCCGCCGGCTATCACATCGACACGTTCCGCCGCACTCCGCTGCACGCCGAGCACGAGGCGCTCGGCGCGAACCTCGACAAGTTCGGCGGATGGTTCCGCCCGTGGAACTACGGCGACCCGATCGCGGAGTACTGGGCCGTGCGCGAGGCCGTGTCGCTCGGCGACGTGAGCACGCTCGGCAAGATGCTCGTCTCGGGCCCCGACGTGGTGGAGGCCCTCGAGCGGCTGTATCCCAACCACGTGCACGACATCAAGGTCGGCCGGTCGCGCTACGTCATCAACCTCAACGAGCGCGGTCACGTGCTCGACGACGGCATGATCTGCCGCGAGGACGACACCCGCTTCCTCCTCACGTTCACCTCGGGCGGTGCCAGCACCGCCGAGATGTGGGTGCGCGACTGGGTGGAGACCTGGGGGCTGAAGGTGCACGTGCTCGACCGCACCGTGTCGCACGGCGCCATCAACGTCACCGGCCCCCTCGCAGGGGAGCTGCTGCGTCGCGCCGGCGTGGCCGACGACGATCGGCCGAAGTTCCTGCAACACCGACACGTCACCGTGGCCGGCGTGCCGTGCCACATCATGCGCCTGTCGTTCACCGGCGAGGCCAGCTACGAGCTGCACCACCAGATCGACCGCTCGGTCGAGCTGTGGCAGGCGCTGATGGAGCTCGGCCGACCGCTCGGCATCAAGCCGCACGGCCTGCAGGCGCTGTTCGGGCTGCGGCTCGAGAAGGGCCATGTGATCGTCGGCCAGGACACCGAGCTCGACAGTTCGCCGCGCCGCATCAACATGGACTGGGCGGTGAAGATGGAGAAGGCCGACTTCCTCGGCCGCGAGGCACTCGCTCGGCAGGCGAACCTGCCCGACGAGCGTCGACTGTTCGGGTTCACGATGGAGGGCCCGGCGCCGCTGGAGGGCAGCGTCATCCGCGTCGGCGGCGAGGTGGTCGGTCACGTCACCTCGAGCTGGGACTCGCCGATGTACGGGCACGCCGTCCTGCTCGGTTGGCAGAAGCGCCTGCCGCACGCCGACGTGGTGGAGATCGACGGCCGCGAGGCCCGGGTGAGCCCCGTGCCGTTCTACGACAAGGAGGGTGCTCGTGCCCGCATGTGAACCGCTGGTCGGTTGGCGCATCATCGCCGACCCCACCGCGCTCGACCAGGCCCCCTGGCCGGCGGGCTCGCACGTCGTGCGCATCTCGCCCGACGACGTCTTCCTCATTGGTGCTGCCGAGCCCTCGGTGCCCGCCGATCCGCACGCCATCGTCACGCCCGAGCACGGCTTCGCCGGCGCGACACTCACGGCCGATCAGGTGGCGCACACCGCGTTGCACCACATCGAGTGGCAGTTGCCCGCCGTTCGGCCTGCGCTGGCGCAGGGTCAGATCGCCGGTGTGCCATCGAAGTTGGTGCTGCACGCCGATGGCTCGGCGCTGCTGCTGGTGGCCTGCGCCGCCCGTCACGAACTGGAGGAGCGGCTCGCATGAACGAGTTCGTCGAAACCCTGCTCGACCTGCCGTGGCAGACCGGTGAACCGAAGTCGTCGTACGACGTGGTCATCATCGGCGCCGGCGGCCACGGCCTGGCCACCGCGTACTACCTCGCCACCCGTCACGGCATCACCAACGTGTGCGTGCTCGACAGCAACTTCATCGGCGCCGGCAACTCGGGTCGCAACACCACCATCATCCGCAGCAACTACGGCATCCCCGAGAGCGTGAAGTTCTACCAGCGCAGCCTCGAGATGTACCAGACGCTGGAGGACGAGACCGGTTGCTGGATCATGCACAACCAGAAGGGCCAGATCTGGATGGCCCACTCGGTGAGCACGGCCCGCACCGAGCAGACCCGTGCGCTGATGAACCAGGCGTGCGGCGCGAAGACCGACTACATCGGTCCCGACGAGATCAAGCGGTTGTGCCCGCAGATCGACCTCACCGGCGGCGGTCGCTACCCGGTGCACGGCGCGAGCTACCACCACGAGGGCGCCACCGCCCGCCACGACCGTGTGGTGTGGGCGTATGCGCAGGGCGCGCTGCGCGCAGGTGTGCACGTGTTCCAGCACACGCCGGTCACCGGCCTGCTGAAGGACGGCGACCGAGTGGTGGGCGTGCAGACGCCCCGCGGCAACATCGCAGCCGGCACGGTGATCTCGGCCGTCGGCGGCGACGTCACCACCGTGGCCGACTGGGCCGGTGTGCGTCTGCCCATCCGCACCCACGCGCTGCAGGCGTTCGTCACCAACGCCTACGCGCAGGAGTTCGCGCCCATCGTGTCGAGCAACGATCTCGTCTTCTACGTCAGCCAGACGCCGCGCGGGCAGATGCTCATCGGTGCCGAGTACGACCGCTTCGCCAGCTACCGCCAGGCGACATCGTTCTCGTACCTGCAGGCGTGCTCGAAGAAGAGCATCACGATGTTCCCGTTCCTCGCCAAGCTGCGCATCCTGCGCTCGTGGACCGGCATCTGCGACGTGAGCACCGACTTCTCGCCCATCATCGGGCACACCGGGGTCGACGGGTTCATGATCACCACCGGCTGGGGTACCTGGGGCTTCAAGGCCATCCCCGCGGGCGGCTCGCAGCTCGCCGAACTGGTGGCCACCGGCTCGGCACCGCTCATCGAACCGTTCGGCCTGCAGCGCTTCGCCCACGAAGCCGCCATGGCCGACCCGAGCTCGGCAGGAACGAGGTAGTCATGCTGTGGGTCGAATGCCCCAACTGCGGGTCGCGTCCGTTCGAGGAGTACCGCTACGGCAACGTGTTCCCGACGACGCCCGACACCATCACCGACGCCGACGCGCGCAACGTCGACCACGTCTGGATGCAGGACAACGTCGGCGGGGTCACGCTCGAACGGTGGTTCCACGAGTCGGGCTGCCGGCGGTGGTTCACCGCGAAGCGCGACACCCGCACCGACCAGTTCTTCCCCCTCGACCCGTGACCCCCACCCGCGAACTTAAGTTCGCGGGCCGGCCCGCGAACTGAAGTTCGGCCGCCGACTCGGCTACTTGGGGCGCTTCTGGATGTTCGCCCACTCGTCCTTGAGGCCGACGGTGCGATGGAACACCATGCCGGCATCGGGGTCGAGGGCGAAGTAGCCGAGGCGCTCGAAGTGCACCACCTGGCCGGGTGACGTGTCGGCGAGCGCTCGCTCGACCTTCGCAGTCACCACCTGCTTCGAGTCGCGGTTCAGGTCGTCGAACGGCTCGCCGGTGCGCTCGCCGGGCACCTCAGCGGTGAACAGCCGCTCGTACAGCCGCACCTCGGCATCGACGGCGTCGTGCGCCGACACCCAGTGGATGGTGGCCTTCACCTTGCGGCCGTCGGGCGCCTGTCCGCCGGTGGTGGCCGGGTCGTAGGTGCACAACACCTCGGTGACGTTGCCGTCGGCGTCGGTCTCGAAGCCGGTGCACTTCACGAAGTACGCGCCGCGCAGGCGCACCTCGGCGCCGGGTGTGAGGCGGTAGTACTTCGGCGGCGCCTCGGCCATGAAGTCGTCGGCCTCGATGAACAGCTCACCGCTGAACGCGACCTGGCGGGTGCCGTCGGCCTCGTTCTCGGGGTTGTTCTGCAGCGTCATGTGCTCGACCTGGCCCGCCGGCCAGTTCGTGATGGTGAGCTTCACGGGGCGCAGCACGGCCATGCGGCGCTGCGCGGTGCGGTTGAGCTCGTTGCGGATGAACGACTCGAGCAGTTCGATGGCGTGACGGCTGTTGGTCTTCGCGACGCCGATGAACGAGCAGAAGTCGGTGATGGCGCTGGCGGGGTAGCCGCGGCGGCGCAGGGCCTTCAGCGTCGGCAGGCGTGGGTCGTCCCAGCCCTCCACCACGCCATCGTCGATGAGTTGGCGGAGCTTGCGCTTCGAGGTGACGGTGTGGGTGAGCTCGAGCCGCGCGAACTCGGTCTGACGCGGCTGGTCGCCGGGTAGCGGGAGGTGCTCGAGGTACCAGTCGTACAGCGCGCGATGGCTGTCGAACTCGAGCGAGCACAGCGAATGGGTGACGCCCTCGATGGCGTCGCTCTGGCCGTGCGCCCAGTCGTAGGTGGGGTAGATGCACCACTGGTCGCCCGTGCGGTGATGGTGTTCGTGGCGGATGCGGTACATCACCGGGTCGCGCAGCTGCATGTTCTCGTGCTGCATGTCGGCCTTGGCGCGCAGCACGTGGCTGCCGTCGGGCAGGCCGCCGGCGCGCATCGCGCGGAACAGGGTGAGGTTCTCCTCCACGCTGCGGTTGCGGTAGGGGCTCTCGATGCCCGGCTTGCCGTACCCACCGCGCTGCTCGCGGATGGTGTCGGCGTCCTGGTCGTCGACGTAGGCCAACCCGTGCACGATGAGATGCTCGGCCCACTGGTACAGCTGTTCGAAGTAGTCGCTCGCGTACACCGGGTCGCCGGAGGGCTCGAACCCGAGCCAGCGGATGTCCTCCAGGATGGCGTCGACGTACTCGGTGTCCTCGGTGACGGGGTTGGTGTCGTCGAAGCGCAGCTTGCAGATGCCGCCGAAGTCGGCAGCGATGCCGAAGTCGACGCAGATGGCCTTCGCGTGCCCGATGTGCAGGTAGCCGTTGGGCTCCGGTGGGAAGCGGGTCTGCACCCGGCCGCCGAACGTGCCCTGCTCGTTGTCGGCCTTCACGAGGTCGCGAATGAAGTTGGCCGCGGCGGGGGTGGTGGTGGCGTCGGTCATCGTCGCAAGACGGTACCGGATGACACCCGCCCTGCACCCGCTCCATAGGATGAGCCAATGGTCACCAACCGGGAACGCTGGGAGGAAGCCTTCGGGTCGTCACGGTTGCGGGGCGCGCACTTCACCACCATGTCGGGCATCCCGGTCGAACCGGTCTACGGCCCCGACGACGGCGAGTTCCCCGGCGAGTACCCGTACACGCGCGGCCCGTACGCCTCGATGTACCGCAGCAAGTTGTGGACGATGCGCATGTTCGCGGGGTTCGGCACCGCCGACGACACCAACTGGCGCTTCAAGGAGATCATCAAGGCGGGCGGCGACGGCCTGTCCACCGCGTTCGACATGCCCACGTTGCTCGGGCTCGACAGCGACCACCCGATGTCGCTCGGCGAGGTGGGTCGGTGCGGTGTGGCCATCGACTCGCTGGCCGACATGGAGGACCTCTACGCCGGTATCGACCTCGGCGAGATCACCACGAGCATGACCATCAACTCGCCGGCGGCCGTGGTGTTCGCGATGTTCGTGGCGCAGGCCGAGAAGGCCGGCATCCACCGGTCGCGCCTCGGTGGCACGCTGCAGAACGACATCCTCAAGGAGTACCAGGCGCAGAAGGAGTTCGTGTTCCCGCCGCGGCCGAGCATGCGGTTGGTGCGCGACACCATCTCGTTCACGGCGGCCGAGATGCCGCGCTGGCACAGCATCAGCATCAGCGGCTACCACATCCGTGAAGCGGGCAGCACGGCGGTGGAGGAGCTCGCGTTCACGCTCGCCAACGGGTTCGCCTACGTCGAGCTGGCCCTGCAGGCGGGCCTGCCGGTCGACAGCTTCGCTCCGCGGCTGAGCTTCTTCTTCAACGCCCACATCGACTTCTTCGAGGAGGCCGCGAAGTACCGCGCGGCTCGCCCCAAATGCGCGCGTTGGACAAAGGATCGCTACGGCGCACAGGGCCACCGGTCGATGCAGCTGCGCTTCCACACCC
>Ga0172373_10006627_pt1 | contig 15330 bp, 12 predicted proteins | sample Lak10m_2_FD_114546 | JGI IMG/M metagenome (GOLD analysis project Ga0172373, IMG submission 114546) | Freshwater microbial communities from Kabuno Bay, South-Kivu, Congo - kab_092012_10m | ecosystem: Environmental > Aquatic > Freshwater > Lake | place: Democratic Republic of the Congo...
ACGGCAAAAGTAACGATACTCATGTTCAGATGATACTTGCGTACCATAGCGATCGCTATCCACTAGCCCCAAGGCATAGCAAAGGGCATAGTTATGAATGATCGCTTCGGTTTCATATAAGCGTCCGATCTCACGAGTGGCAAAATAGAGAGTGTCATGTAGTTCTAGCTCACAGCGATAGATATGAGTCATAGTAATTATTCCGCCGCAGTAGGAGCAACAGAGGCATCTGGAGTTCCAGTTTTGCCTTTGATATGAACTTTGGCATAAGCCTTGGCTTCATCATCAGCTTTTTTGAGGATTTCCTTGAGAGTAGTTTCTTTGCTAATCAAAGATTTGACCTCTTTTAAAAGATTACCAAACATAATTTCTTTCTCATCTACATCAACAAAAGGAGTAGTCACGATTGGTTCATTTTGGAGTAGTTCTCTGATAGCAATCTTGGCTTTGGTTAGAACGTCTTCTTCATCAAGAGGATCGAGAGATTCGAGGGCTTTAGGATCGAACAGATCGTAAATTTTCTGAGTCCATCGGAGATTACTAACGATTTCACCGTCAGCAAATACAACCCCAACAACTTCATTTCTGACTGTACCTGTGCGCGTAGTTTGTGCACCATAGCGACTTGTACGCAAGAGGTTGTTAAAAACGTACAAAAAGCTTGCTTCTGTGGGATCTTTGAGCGTAACAATGCTAGGGAAGAAAACCTGTGGACGGATGTGATCTTGTTGGTTAATACGAGAAGTTGTTGTACCAATTTCTCCATCAAGCTTACCTTTGTCTTTACCCTTGCCAAGTTCTTTTTTCTCTCCCTTAGAGGTCATTGTCCCGTTTTCATAGGGAGCATTGAGGGTAAATGTCTCATGAGAATCATCGAACTGGGTAATGGAATAGGCTGTGTCAACAATGACTTTAGACTTTTCTGAGCCAGAATCTCCGATCGCAAAGCCGTAGATAATGCAATCAGGGTTATCCATTGCGAATCTAACGTTGTATTCGCATTCCTCAGCAGTCATCAAACCGTAGTTACGAAGAAGTTCGCGACCAACTAGACGTTCGGGCGATGATTGTTTGCGCTTGAACATGGCAAGGCGGCTGATAGCGTTTTTGTTTTCCTTCTTGATACCTGCTCGAACTTTAGCCTTGTTTAGCTCTTGGTCAGTTTGAAACAAAGTATAAGACTCAGTGACTCGCACGGTGAGGAAGTGTACATATTTCCCCATTGGCTTGTATTGAAATTGATCGTGAAAAAATTTCTTTTGTTCTTCGGACTTGATGCTGTTCTTGATAAGTGTCATGACGCTCTCCTTTGTAATTGTTTAAAATTTAGTCTTGATTAGTCTTGAGTTGATGCGTTGTTACTCTTCTTCAGAGTCTTCTTCATCAGAAGTTGTTAATAAACCTTGGGCTTGTCTCAGCTTGCGTTCTTTGTCATCCTCTAATCGATAAAGAAATTCACAGGTATCTCGAATTAAGTTAAGCTGACGACCTGCTAAACGAGCGCGATCACTACTGAAACTATCTCGAAAGACATTCTTAACAAAATAGCGAGAAAAATCTAGAACAGCTTCACGCTCTTGATCGCGTTCACTATTTTTGAATACCCATCGACCTTCTGCGGTACTGCTATGCACACGATTCATGAGTGCACAGAGACGTGCAGCAACATAATCGATCAAAGCATCTGTTTGGCTTTTGCTAAGTTCAGCCTTGAGAATGACAGCAGCAGCTTCATCGACAGGTTTCAAAATCGCATTCGCTGGTGTTGGCTTTCCTTTTGTTCCTTTGGCTCGATAGAACTTACGATAAAGTTCAACGAGTTTTTTAGGATGATTGATCTGAGAGGATTGATTCATAATAACTAACTCTTCATTTTGAAATTGAATATAGGGATCGAAGCAAGGATAAAACTGATAGGTGTATAGACGGATTTTGGCTAAGCTTGGGCTATCAAGTTTGTTGTCCCTTGCATAGCGTTTGAGATAGCTAAACACATAGAGTGGACTTGTCTCGAAATCCCTTGCAAGTTCAGATAGTTTGCCCCAGTTTGGGTTATATCCATTTTTGCTTTGTTTCCCATTAACATCTAGATTGATTGCATAGGAAGTAGTGAGAGCATTGAGAGGTGACGTGTATTGTCTTCCGTTCCGTTCCCATCCTTCCAAAATTGCATCAAGCCGAAAATGACTTTCTTGCGTTAACATTCGGAACGCTTGGGGCGCACTATCGAGAAAAACAGTTTGCTCAAAATCAGTCCCATCTGTACAAGGTGGAATCGGTGATTCAGATACTACGGTTTTAACGTCTAGAATCATTGGGAAAGCAAAGGCTAACCATGTTGGCATTACCCAAGATTCGGTATCTGTGGGATCGGTTTTACCTCGCTTTTCTGGTGGAAGCGCCATGAAGTAAAAAGTCATGGGCTGATTTTCAGAATATTTCAGTCTAAGGATGCGACCTTTATAAGAATTAGTGTCTATATTCTCCTTGCGTTTAAATATTCCTGCATTTTGATAGTTTTCAAGTGACAAGTCAGCAACCATATCTTTACTGACAAAGTGATTGCGAAGACCAGAATCAAATCTTGTTTGAGAAATGTCATCATAGGCTTCATGTAAAAATCGATTGGTTTCAGGAGTAAAGTAATAAGTTGGATAGAAAAACAAATAACGGTATTTGCCATCTTCAAATTTTTTACCCACTTGCTGACTTTCACTCATCAAGATTTGACGAAGCATAAACTCAGTTGAGGCAATACTAGAAATATTGCGTTTGGCATTGGAGCCACCTAGCATTTGCTTGTTGGTGTAAACCTGTGGAGTAAAAAGTACAGATGCCTCTTCTTGCGGTTTTACGCTGTATACAGAATGAGTAATTGAGCAAATGAGTTGTTTGCCGCGTCGCTGTTGCTTTGCTGCATTGTAGTTATTAAGCTCCTCCAAAAATTTGTCAGTTGAGGTAATTTGACTGCTAGGTAACATCACAACGCGACTTACCCAATCGCGCAAATCATCCCAACCATCTTCTTCAATATTTGAATTGTCTTGACTCTCCTTAAGAATTGAATCTTTTAAAGCTTTAAACTCTTCAAGAACAGGAGAAATTAGAGAGCTAACACATTCAATAATTTGATGTCCTGCTTCTTTAATATCTTCAATACCAGCGTGAGTCTTGATGTACTGGGCGGCTAGGTAGTACCAATCTAAAGGCATACCGCCTGTATTTCCTTTCAGATTTTGTTTTTTTAACTCCTCGTTAATTTTTAAAATTTCTCTGATTTGTGGCAAGTATTGAGATAGCCCCAAATGTTCGGCAACTTTTAAGATTAGATAGTCTGGTGATTCAAGAGAGCCAAGACTAAATTCTATTTTTTTCTTTTTGTCTGCACTTTTCTTGCTTTTGAGCCAGTTATTGATGTTTTCAACTCTACTACCCCATATTTTACGGGTAACTAAATCTCCAAATTCAGCAAGTTGATCTATACGAACATCAGTATCAAATCTGAAGTCATAATCTGCGGATAAGACTTTCTTTTTTTGAAATTCAAGCAGTGAAGCACTACGATCGCCAGATTTACTATTTCTAACTACAGAACTAGTAGCATTGAGAGCAATCCGCATTAATTCACAATCATCAAAGAACAAATCATAGTAGTCAGCATATTTCATGCCTTTTCCTTCGCGCATAATGCCTTTGTGTCGCTCTGCTAGTTCATCGCTGCAAAGCTCTTTAATTTTCTGAACAACGCGATCAGGTAAAGATTCTGTTGAAATAGTTGGAGCATCTTTGAGCTTTAGATAAATAACCCCAGTTGGTAAATAGAGTAATGGTTCATAGTATTGATGCTCTGCTGTATTTACACTTTTAAATACATCCATCATGGCGTTATTAACTACATTAGTTAGAACACCGTGATTTTCAGAGATGCTGTGATAGGTCAGTTCTAATTGACCATCGCTCAACTCATGCAAAGCAGCATATAGGCTTTGATTTTCAGCATCTTGCGGCTTTTTAATGATCGAAGCGAATAGATCTGCTAGACGCGCTAGATTAGATGACTCGACAAAAGCATTTGACTCACGACCAAGATTAAACTCAGATGTATTGAGATTCGTGTCACTTTTACGTTGAGCATTCTCAGCAATATAAAGTAAGCCGTTGATTTGACTTTTATAAGCTTCAGGATCTTCTGAATCCAGAAAGTAATCAAGTCCAAGTTCTCGAATAATTACATCTAAGATATTTCGCCGATCATCTAGTGGAAGTTTGCGAACTAGATCTTTATCTATAGCCTTGTAAGCATCAGACATTAACGGGAATCTGTCATAGCAAAACTTTTCGTAGTCATGCAAAATAAAACCAGCGATCGCTTGTCGTCTTCGCAGGGGTTTAGGACGTAGAAGCCTTTGTACTGTGGTATCCAGATCTTCAAGTCTTTGCTCAGTCATATTAGCAGGGAATAACCCATTCAATATATGAGTGTTGAGGGACTGGTCATCAGCACTGCGACGGCTAATAGATTTAATTTCTTGTCTATTCTCTCGAACTTGACGCTCATAGTATTCTTGCTCTTTTTGCTCAAAATACTTACCACCTTTTGCAGTAGTACCAAGCGATACACGCAATAGATTAGGCAAAACATACTCACCAAAGTCTTGCATGATTTGATCATCAGGATTTTGAGCAGCGATCGCCTTTCGCAAGAGTCTCAGTGTAATTAGTTCAGATTTTGGTAGCTCAATCTCCCGATCTTGAAGATTGGCATCCATACCATAGCTATCGTCATCGTCATCTATAAATTCCTCATCCAATACTGGGGCTTCTTCTAGAAGACTGAGTTGATTTGGATTAGTTTGTTTAGTTTTTTTAGGCATGATGACTATCTCTAAAAAATTTAATGTGAGAGAGAAACAGAAAGTTGACTGTTTATTACTAGCTAGTTTTAGGTCAGGCAAAAGAGTTCAATGAACTCTAGATACTAAACCAGCCAAATAAGGGGGTTTAGATAATTACGCTTGGACTTAGCACGCGCAAGCTATAGTCAGTCAACTTCCTGTCAATTGGGGAGTCTAAAGAACTAGTACTCCCACAATTTTTTATGCACCTACAGATGTAGAAACAAGTTGATACCAAGCAGGTTTATTTCGACCATCAAGATACAAAGTCTGAATGTTGTAGCCTTTTTCTTTAAGCCGCTTCATAGCAGCACTAAAGCGATGGGTAATTGGAATAAACTCTGAAGCATGGTGAGGTTTGCCATCCTGCAACACTCTGTACACACTTTTTTCTTTACCGTCTTCAGATTTCATATAATTCTCCTGTGGGAGTAAATGTTTACAATTCATAAGCTAGCAGGTTTACTTAAAATGCGGAAGCGTATCGCAGAAATTTCTATAAGATATAAACCTAATTGACTGTATCATTTTTCTGATATAATTTGACCATGGTAGAGACACTGAAGAAAAGCCAGAACCCCTTATAGGGATTGAAATAATTACGTTTGGTCTTAACCGCGTAAGCTTTTTCTCCGCCATCCTCATCTGAAACCCTTTTAGGGATTGCATTTAACATATCCATATCTCCTGTCCTTTACTTTTCATTCGCCAAGCAACTGTTTCGAGCAAAAGTGCAGCCTGCCCAAAAGCCACAGAATATTGAGCCTCGCGATCACGCCTTCCGACCTCATCGATTGGGTAAATCGGAAAATGCATCGGTAGCTGTAATCTTCTACGGGCTTCTATAGCTGGACATCGCAACACATAACTAACTAACGCTTGACGACCCAAGCGATCGTTAATTTGGTTAACCCACTTATTGTGAGGTTGCCACACCTGCACACCTACCAAAATCTTTACTTGATAAGCATCCGCAGACGCTTGTAAAGATTCTGCTGGATATGTGAAACGCCAGTCTAGACGCTCCTCACGATAGCCAAGCAATTTTATAAACCCTAAACAGTACTCAAATCTACCTTTAGCAATAGGTTGCTTAGTTCGAGCTATTGTTGATTCGATTTGGCGATCGAACTCTGCCTTAGTCATCATCTCTATTTCTAAGTTACTCAAAATTCCTGCGAGATCGTAAGTCTTAAATTTTTCGGAATCATAGGACTCAGTAAGATCGAGAACTCCACAAAGCAAAGGACTTGTACCTCGAAAACTAGAAGCCTCCTGTCCAATGGGATTACCATTTTTGCCTGATAACTCCAACCATTCCTGATTCCATCGTTTTAGACAACCTCTGACCCGACTAAATTTTGTCTTAAAAATTTCCTCAGTTATGGTTTGAAACTTCACCAAACTACCAACATAAATAGCTTGCAATCTTGGATGTCCTAAACCTGTTTTACTGCAAAGATTTACAGACTGAATCGCCGCCCATCGTGAATAGTAATTTTTAAAGTCATTAATCGGGCGATAGTGTATTTCTATTTGTTGACGTAAAAAAGAGCGATCGTATATTTCTCCATCGTCAAAGGGATGATCTGCATCTGAAAACAAACGCCCTGCTAGAAAATTTGGTGTTAACGCATAGGCAGTAAATTTTTTAAAACTTACTTTCTCACCGTCTTTCTCATATCCATCATGTCTGCCAAGCCTTCCTAAACGCTGAATAAAACTACCAGCATCAGCTGACTCAAACATCAGAAAATTTATTTTGAAATCAACACCAACATCAATCGTACTAGTACCCAAAATCAAATCAGCTTTTCGTGATTCTTCGCGTACAGTCTTACCTGACAAGCCTGTATTTTCACCAACCGTTAAACCATGCGGCTTCAAAAATTCACGGAAGAAAGGCGTAAGACGCTTAACCGATGCGATCGAGTTGAGAATAATTGCTGCTTTACTGCCTTGGTTCTCCAAAAAATAATCCAATACGATTTGAGCATTCTCTTTGATCCAACTTTCTGAACAACGAGATGAAGGCTCTAAAGGGACAAAATTAAGATCGATTTCCCGTATCACCTTGCGCCACTTCTCAGCTTCTAAAGCTTGTGATTCCTCGAATGTATCTGGGAATTGATACTTCCCGCTTGCACTAGGATCGATTACATAAGGATTTAATCCAGCATCTTTTAAGCGCTGCAATAAATCTTCATTAGGAGTTGCTGATAAAAAGAGAAACTTCTTATCTTTTCCTTTAGTACAACGAATTAGCAAAAGAGTATTAATGACACTCGCAACTTGAGGCGCACTAAAAATATGGAACTCATCAAAAATAAACAGATGAAACTTATCATCAATTCTGCCCCATAGCTTATCTGGATTTTCGTTTTCAGGCATGAGATAAGCGCCACGATGCAAGTAATGGAAAATATCAGGATTTGTTAATAAAATCTCTCTTTGACTAGTACGAGTAGCGATCGCATCTGCTTTTCTCAATTTCTCAGACTCAGCATATATTTCTAACTCTTCCCCACTAAGCCGAGCAACTCTAGGACGGCTAGGCGGCTGAAACTTAGTGATATAGTCCTGAACTTGCATTTCCTGATCTCGCGATAGTTCATTTGTTGGATATAAGCCAATGACATTAATTCCATCACCTTGCATCACATCCAAATAAGCCGCTAAGCTTTTACCATCGCCAGTCATCGCTGTATTAAATACAACATCAATATTTGGATCTTGCAAAGCTTTAAAAGTCTCTAACTGATGCCAAGCTAATCGCCAACCGTCAGGAATCTCGATCCCTTGTGGGGTTTCTACCGTCTCAGAATAAACAGGCTTGAGAACTATTTTGTATTCCGCCATAAACTCACATCCTCATAAATATCTGAAAGCGCGATCGCCAACATAATCAACACAAAATTTGTACTTAACTTGTTGCTTTTGCCTATTCTTACACAGATAATTAAACTAAACAAGAGCTTAAGCGTACAGAGTGTACGTACATAATAATCAATGGGACGTAAAGGTGAATCCATCACATTATCTATATCCGATCGCGACAAAGCCCAGTTAGAGGAAATCGCCCTCGAACTTGGCATGAAATGGGGCGATCGCCCAAATATCTCCAAACTAGTCGAAGCGATCGCCCGTAAGCAAATTCAAATCTCTAAAAATAACGACTGGTCTAGCGATCATATAGAAGCGCTGAATCGGACTGTAGGGTTATTAACCGACTATGGAGAAATCGAGCTTGCCAAAGCGATCGCCCATCTATTGCTAGAACGTAGCGAAATCACAACACCATTACGTCGAGACATTGAGCGCTTTTTAGACAAACCCCCTGAAATTTGGCGACAAGTGTTAGATCGTTATATCAAACAAAATCAACCCTTTCGGTTGATCTACCGTGATGCCGCCGATCACCCCCATGAATTCTCAATCTATCATGCCCAAATCACCCCCCACGACAAGAGGTTATATCTTGATTGTTGGTGTGAAGAAACAACAGGAAGTGATGACATCGAAGCCCTCAGACACAATCGCTGTCTCAGGCTCGATCGCATCCCTGCTGAAGCCGCAATTACCCAAATCCAAGGTAAATGGCGATCGCAACTTGCTCAAGTTACTGTCACCTTCCAACTTTCAGGCAAACTCGCCTTTGCCTACAAACCGCGAAAAGAGGATGTCGATGATATTTGGCTAGATGATTACCCCATTCGCCAAATTAAACGTACAATTAGCAGTACATTTTGGTTCTATCGCGAAATGATGCCCTATGCCGAAGATTGTGAAATTATTAAGCCTGATGATGTACGCGAAAAGTTCAAAGCAAAAGTGCGATCACTATATCTCAAGTATTTAGATGATTGATTTGTCAATTACTTAAAAAAAACAATCCTACTGAACTTAAATTGTCATAGATTTATCTTATAGCAAATAATTGTCACTTATTTGTCATTAAATTTATATGAATAAGTGTTTATACTTAGCTTGATTAACGTGCTTTCAAGGTTTCAGGGCTTTGCTTGGTGCGTTGCGCTATATTGATGGGGTATCTCTGCCCGTTAGTTAGCTGTCGTTATGCAAAAATGGTTTAATACTGCTGGTCCTTGTAAGCCTGACATTCACTACATGTTGTCAGCTACAGAGCGCTTGCCTGAAATCAAACAATTAATTGCTCAGGAAAATTATTTTGTCATTCATGCGCCAAGGCAGGTAGGTAAGACTACAGCAATGCTGACGTTGGCACAGGAGTTAACTGCAAGCAGTCAATATACAGCAGTGATGTTATCTCTGGAAGTGGGGGCGGCTTTCTCAGATGATTTGGGAGCAGCCGAGCTGGCTATTTTAGGTGAGTGGAAGCAATCAATACGGTATCGTTTACCAAAAGAACTGCAACCTAATGAGTGGTTAGACGCTGAAGCGGGAGCGAGGATTGGTACAAACTTGAGCAACTGGGCTGAACAATCATCCCGTCCATTAGTTGTCTTTTTGGATGAAATTGATGCATTGAGTAATGAAACGCTAATTTCTGTATTAAGACAAATCCGCTCTGGGTTTCCCAATCGTCCGCAGGGATTTCCGCAGTCAGTTGCTTTGGTGGGGATGCGTGATGTACGGGATTATAAATATGCTTCGGGAGGGAGCGTTCGCCTAAATACTTCGAGTCCTTTTAATATCAAAGTGCGTTCCTTTACTTTGAGTAATTTCACACTTGAGGATGTACGAAATCTCTATAAGCAGCATACGGATGACACAGGGCAAGTATTTACGCCCGAAGCTGTTGATTTAGCTTTTCATTTGACGCAGGGACAGCCTTGGTTAGTCAATGCGATCGCTAAGGAAATAGTTGAATACATAGCTAAAGATCCATCTATTCCCATTACTGCTGAGTTAGTGAATCAAGCGAAGGAAATATTGATTAAGAGACAGGATACGCATCTGGATAGTCTTGCTGAAAGACTGAGGGAAGACAGAGTTAGAGCTATAATTCAACCAATTTTATCTGGACTAGAGTTAGGAGATACACCCGATGATGATCGCCGCTATCTTTTGGATTTAGGTTTAGTAGTGCGGAGTCAGGAAGGTGGTTTGAAGATTGCGAATCCTATCTATCAAGAGGTGATTCCCAGAGTCTTATCTCAAGGGGTACAGGATAGTTTACCAATGATTCAACCGAGCTGGCTGAATGCTGATGGAAGTCTTAATGCTCAAGTCCTGCTTGATGCTTTTCTCAGATTCTGGCGGCAACATGGTGAGCCATTGTTTAAGAGTGCTAATTACCCTGAAATTGCGCCTCATCTGGTGATGATGGCGTTTTTGCATCGGGTGGTTAATGGTAATGGCACTTTGGAAAGGGAATATGCGATCGGTTCGGGAAAGATGGATATTTGTTTGCGCTATGGTAAGCAAACTCTGGCGATGGAGTTGAAGGTGTGGGCTGATAAAAGACCAGATCCGATTAAGGAAGGTTTGTCGCAGTTGGATAAGTATTTGTCGGGATTGAGTTTGGATACTGGTTGGCTAGTGATATTTGATCGCCGTTCCGGTTTACTGCCGATAAGCGATCGCACTACGACTGAGAATGTCGTTAGTCCTGATGGTCGAGAGATTATTGTCATTCGAGGATAGAGAACCTAATTATACCAAAGTACAAAATGGCGCAGCCATGTTGTACTTTTAAAACTCTTACAGGATTTGGTTTTCAAGCCACAAACGTGTGGCTACACTTTTGAAATTTGGTATTAGTTAACCTAATCGTAGATTTGGTCAGTGCTGGCACAATGCGATCGCTTGCCATTCTTGCACCAGAAATATTTCTTGCTGTGGGGCCCACACGCAAAGCAGCTAAGCCTCCCATGACAAATAATTCGCAGCCATGCCATCGCAAATGTTCATCGAGAATTGGAAATCCATTAACTAGGGGTTGAGGATATTGCTGCATTATTTGGTTTAGCAATGGTTCTGCTTTTGCGTCAAACCCTGTACCTGTGGCTAACCAAAGGTGATCGCAAGTAAGTTCCATGCCATCGGTACAAATAACTTGCCAATTGCTACCATGCCATTGTGCTTGAATAACTTCGCATTCTGGATGAAATTCTAACCTGCCTTGATGATGTTCCCTTCGTAACTGAGTCATCACCGAGGGAGTCATCGAACCACCATCTCTTGCAGATAAGACCATTTCTCGCCGCTTTTGCCAATCGGTCTCCGCATGAAACCCCTTGAGATATTTTGGCCCAAGCCAGCCCGCATCGGCATCAAAGAGCTTTTCTTTAAATTGCCGACGGGAAAGCAGCAATACTTTTGCGCCACGAGAGATCGCACCCAAAGCCAAATGTCCACTGGTTAAACCACCACCAACGATCAAGATTGTTTCTCCTGCTAAGCGCTGCGTCGCTAAATTGAGATCACTAGAATGCACAAGGCGATCGCTAGGAAAGTTAGGAGCAATTCGCTCAATCCAATTGGGAATTTGTTTAATGCTGTTATTGGTGGCTAAGACTACGCGCTTAGCAGTGATGCTTTTGCCATGACTTAGCCCCAGTCGGAAACCTCGACGGGGTGACAGAATTGGCTCTAGGTCAATCACTTTAGCTGTGATTAGTAGCTCATCAAGTCGTTGGGAAGCGATCGCCTTTTGGCAAAAGTCACGAAATAGCTTAGTAGATGGCAAGTCATAGGGAGGAAATAATTCATTGGGACGGTTTTCGGCGAAGCGGCGCAATGCGAAGGGATCGGGGTCGGGGTGGTGGACGGCAGGCGATCGTAGATGGGGAATCTCTTGGGCAGCAAATTGGCGATGCCATTGGGTGAGCCAGTCACCACTTGGATCAAAAACTAGGATTTTTTCGCGTAAATCTTGACGTTTCTGCAAGAGGTGCAGAGATAGGGTGAGAGCATGGACTCCTGCGCCAATAATGGCTATGTCAATATCAAAGTTACCTTGAGCCTGAATCTTGACTTTACTATCGAAGGGCTTCAGGGATGTGTCAGGATAATTAGATGAAGATTCTACTAAGCGATCTCCAAGTTCGAGCTTAGGCATAGTAAGCTAAGTTACAATAATGATAATCGTTATCATTTTATATCGGTTTAAATGCTAAATGTCTATGTCTATCGCTACATCTACGCCTCAGATATCTGACGATCCACCTGCTCAAGTATTGGCGATCGCAGGATCAGCAGGAATCGGCAAAACTGGTTGGATCTTTCAGCAAATTGAGCAAATATCTGCACCAGTTGTTTATTTCTGCCCCAGTGCTGGTAATGTTCCCATTGACCCAACTTGTCTCGCCGCAGAATTTCCCAATGTGCAAATTTTTGCCGATGGGCAGGAATTAGAACTGATTGAACAAGTAGAGCAGGGCGCGATCGCTTTAATTGAGTTAGGCTTTCACTTAGATCTGCGATCGGGCAATATGTTGCTGGAAACCCTAGCAGCTAATAGTGTCTTGAAGAAGATTGCCCTTGTCCCTTCAGGCTTGACAAATTCGGAATGGCACGAATGGGCGGATCAAGTCATCGAGGTCAAATATGATTTAGATTTTTATGACTTGCAGATTTGGCGATCGCCCTTTACGGGACAGGTCTTTGATCCTTCGAGTTTGAATGTCCTTTGGTATGAAATTACTCAAGGAGCCTATGGGGAAGTCAGCCGCGCGAAAGGAATTTTCGACCTGTTCGATGGTCGTGCTTTTTATCTCGATTTTGTCACAGGGAAGGAAGATAGTCTCTATCTACCCCTTGACCTGCCGCTTTGGTTAGATGGTCGTCCTGAGCGCTTTAGTGGGATTGAGGTCGTTGGGCGTAATCTCGATGGCAAGGCGATCGCCCAGTGCCTCATCGATTGCTGTCTATCGGAGGAAATCTTGCTCCATTATCAAAACCAAATTAAACAATCTCGCCAACAATCTCGCCAAGTGGCGGCGTAAATCTTCTAGAAGTTTTTCAGACAAAGCCTGATCTACTTTACCTACCTAATGGAATAAATCAAAAAATGAAAATCGCTGTAATGTCTTGTATTCATGGCAACTATGAAGCCCTTGATGCAGTTTTGAGAGATATTGACCAACAAAAAGCTGAGAAAATCTTTTGCTTAGGAGATCTTGTTGGTTATGGGCCTTTTCCTAGTAACGTCGTGGAAATGGTGCGATCGCTGGATATTCCGACCACACAAGGCTGCTGGGATGAGGATATTGTGGAAGGACTGAACTCCTGTGAATGTAGCTATCCATCAATGCTGGCAGAAAAGCGGGGACGGATTGCCCATGAATGGACAAATGAGCATATCTATCCAGAGACTAAGGAATATCTCGCGGCTTTACCGAAAGTGATTAAGGAGGATAATCTCGCCTTTGTGCATGGTAGCCCTCAAAGTCAGCATGAATATCTTTTGCCAGAGTTAGATGGATTTATTGCCCTAGAGCGAGTTCTCTCGACAGGAGCTGATACGCTCTTTTGTGGTCATACCCATGTGCCTTATGTGCGCACCTTGGATGCAGGGAATTTACGTCTCTTGGTGAGAACTGGAGTAGAGGTTCCAGAAGCAGAAATGCGTGAATTTAATGCTCCCTTAAAGCGAATCGTCAATGTTGGCTCGGTTGGCGAGCCGCGTCATGGTCGCCCCAACGCTACCTATGTGATCTATGACAATGATAGCGATCGCGTTACCTTGCGGGAAGTGGAATATGACTATCAAAAAACCTGTGCGGCAATTATTGAACGAGGGTTGCCACCAATCTTTGCATGGCGCTTAGCCAAGGGTTTAGAATTTGCTGAGCGTGCTGATGATGCTTCCCACCTATGCGAGAGAGGTGTTTAAATGCAGAATTCTCTCTTTAACTATGATGCCAATGTATCCTTACCAACTAGTGAATATGATGTTGTAGTTAGGCAAAGTATTCCTGCCTATGATGCTCTATTTACGATGATTGAGGCTTTATTCAAGCTTTATCTCGCCGATAATGCCCATATTTTGATTGTGGGTGCTGGTAGAGGTAATGAAATCGTCACCTTAGGACAAGCTCATTCAGAGTGGAAGATGACGGGTGTCGATCCCTCTGAAAAGATGCTAGAAATAGCTCAGCAGAAAGTTGACAGCCTAAATTTAGCAAATCGCGTTACTCTGCAAAGAGGTGTCATCGAAGAAGTGTCGGCTTATGAATATGATGCTGCCACAAGCCTCCTCGTCATGCACTTTTTGGCTGATGATGGATCAAAACTTGCCTATCTGCAAGCGATCGCCAATCGCCTTAAATCAGGTAGTCCTTTCTTGTTGGTTGACTTTCAAGGTGATAAACAATCTAATTCATTTAAAACCCTTGTTGCCGGTTGGCAGAAAAGAGCAGAGCTTGCAGGTATGGATCGAGAATACTTAAGTGATTTCGTAGATAAAATGTGGCAACACCTATGCTGTATTCCAGAAAATCGCACAATTGAACTACTTGAAGAAGCTAATTTTAAGAATATAACTCGATTTTACTCGGCATTTGTCTATACGGGCTGGCTATCATTTGCAGGTTAATCAATCTAGCGATTAGGAGTAACAACCTTATAAGGGTTTTAAAAGCACAAAATTGAGTAATTTTGTGCTTCGGCATTATCTCAATCAATACGTTCAAAAGTAAATCCAAAGTAAGAACAATGACTAATTGGGCAATATTAAGCGGAATTGAGGCGAATCTTACAGCTTATGAAGCAGTGCTAGAAGATATTAAGCGACAGGTTCCGAAAGTTACCGAGCTTTATATTCTTGGTGATGTGATTAATGCGAGTGTGGATAGTGAAAAAGTGGTAAGGAGAATACGCTATCCCCGCATCGGTGAGCTTGTGCCGCAGGTCTGCAAAGGCTGGTGGGAAGAGCAAGTCATGATGCTGCATGGATTTGTGCCTGATCTTGAGCCAAATCCTTTAGTCGAGAAGTATGGCATAGCTACTGCAAAATCTCTTTGGGACAATATCTCTAAGGAAACCGTGTCATGGATTAGCAATCTTCATTTTGCGTTCATGGAGTTTGATTGTCTATTACTACATGGCAGTAGTTTGAGTGTGTTGGAAGAAATCACGCCTGAAAGTTCACCTTTACTACTCCTAGATCGCATTGGGCGAAGTAATGCTAACCGCCTGTTTTGTGGACGTTCTGGACAAACCTTTCGCTACCAAATTAAGGATGGTTCTCTCAATTCCCATGTGTTAACCCTTGATGGCGAGGGGACTTCGCAAACTTTTAAGACCAGCGATCGCCTAGCGATCGGGGTCGGTAATGTTGGCGGCACTCCCAACCAAGCTACCTATACGATTTATAGTCCTAATACCGATATTGTACAGTTTCGGACAGTGCGTTATGGTAAGAGCAAAGGCTTTGGCAAGGGCTAACATATAGGGGCTTTGAGTTTATTTACGGGAAGATTAAAGCCCCTATATATGATGCCAATTC
>Ga0172373_10006629_pt1 | contig 15329 bp, 12 predicted proteins | sample Lak10m_2_FD_114546 | JGI IMG/M metagenome (GOLD analysis project Ga0172373, IMG submission 114546) | Freshwater microbial communities from Kabuno Bay, South-Kivu, Congo - kab_092012_10m | ecosystem: Environmental > Aquatic > Freshwater > Lake | place: Democratic Republic of the Congo...
CCGAGTATCAGCCGCCCGGAATCGGCCAGGACACCATGCCCAAACCGAAATCCAACCTGCCCGCAAAGTACTCCGACCCAGCCACTTCCGGACTGTTCGGTGTCGTCAATGCAGATGGCTCAGAAAACGTGATTGACCTGGAACTGACCCCCTGACCTTCCCCTCCCCGCCAGGCACCCACTGTCCCCGCTGTCAAGCACCGCGGATTCTGCCTGAAATATGGCTGAATCCGCTTTTTTTGAGCTTTCTCTGATGTCCGGTCGCTCCGAAGCCCGTCGCTTTATCCTCCAGATGCTCTTCCTCCTGGACCAAAACCCCGACGCTGATGCTCAGCGCATCGATCGCCAGGCAGCACTCGAATTCAAAGACCCGCAGCTCCGCAGCTTCATCCGCCGCATCCTCGACGGAATTCGTCAGCAACGCAGCAAACTCGATCAGCAGATTCGCCAGACAGCTCACAACTGGCGTCTTGAACGCATGGCCATCACCGATCGCAATGTGATCAGGCTGGGGCTGTACGAAATGCTGCACGAAGGCACTCCGGCGGCCGTCGCCATCAATGAAGCGGTCGAAATCGCTCGCGAATTCGGATCAGAAAACTCAGCCGCCTTCGTCAATGGAATTCTTGATCGGCTCAACCCCAAAAGCCGATCAGCCAAAACACCAGCCGACACTGTCCCGGCGGCCCCCGACGAAGAGCCCAAAGCCTAAACGCATAAACCTGCAAGCTCTCACTTCTCTGCTGCCTGCTTCTGGAAAATGATCACGTGCTGCAGCGGCAGCACATGCACCGTCTCCAGCCATGACAGACCAAATTCCTGCTGCTCAGCCTCCAGACGAACCTGCGCCTGAGTCATCTTGTGGACTTCCTTGATCGGTACCGCCGGATCCTCCTTGCGATACTCCACAAACACCAGACGCCCGCCAGGTTTCAGCGCCTTCGAAATATCCTCCAGCATCTCGTACGGATACTCAAACTCATGGTACACATCCACCATGATCGCCAGATCCACACTGGCAGGCTTCAGCCCGCTGCGTTTCTGAGACCCCCTGATCGGCTCTACGTTCTCCACACCCAGCTGGCTGCAGTACGCCTTCAGCCGATCCAGCATCTCCTGCTGTACATCAACCGCCAGGACCCGGCCACCCGGCAAAATGGGTTCTGCCATCAGTATCGAAATTACACCGCTGCCCGCACCGATATCCGCCACCACGTCACCGGGCTTCAGTCGCAGCGAACGAATCAGCAGCGTCAGACGCTCTTCCTCTTCGCGAGTCGATCGTTCAAGCCATGCGGCACCGGCGAAGCCCATCACATGCGCAATCTCGCGATCCATGTAGAACTTGCCGATGCCGTTCGGATCGTGAATCCGCCGAGTCTCATAACGGTCCGGGCCGGCTGCCGGTTTCGCTTTCCCGGCAGCAGGCTCATCCGCCCACAACAGTCCACCGCAGAGACACCAGCACACCAGGGGCAATGCCAGTTTCATCACGCTTTCCTCCCGTCGCAGTTACGGAACCTGACCTGAACAGCAGACATACCCCTGCAGCACTCAGCCCGCCAGTACAACGGCCGCCTTTTTGATGTAATCCATCTTCGGAAATTCTTTCTTCAGGTAGGCATTGCCCTCTTCCTGAATCAGCGGCTGCTGCGGCCGCTGCCCGTATTCAGAAGTGATCTTCTTCACCACATCCAGCCCTTCCACCACCTTCCCAAACGGAGCAAAACCCAGCTCATCCAGCCGCTCATTGTCAGCGAGATTAATGAACAGCTGGCAGGTGCGAGTATTCGGGCCGCGGGAGGCAAATGTGATCATCCCCTCACGATTGCTCTGCGTCACCTTGTCGTCCTTAATCTCTTTGTCCTTCCACTTCGCATAAACAGCAGGATCCCCATTCATCCCCCACTGCACCACGAATCCCGGCACAACGCGAAAGAATCGACACTCGTCATAAAAACCAGCCTTTACCAGCTCATGAAATCGGTCAGCACCCTGCGGTGCCCATTCCCGCTGCACTTCCACCACAAAATCCCCGCAGCTGGTTTCAAACTTCACGCGGAATTTCTCCGGAGCCTGCGCAGATTTTGCAGCCTCCTGAGCCTCTGCCAGTCCCGCCCCGCACACCAGCAGCATCGCTGCAACCAAAATTCGCATCCCCGTCTCCAGCTGTCTCGTTTTCTAAACTCATTTCAGTGACCCGACGCAGGCTGCCCGTTGCCGGCCTGCCCCTGCAGACCCCAATTGTTAACCAAAACCCCGTCCGTTCGCCACCCATGAGCCTCGACAAACCCGCAACACCGCACCCAAAGCAGGGACAATTTACTCCTCTGCCGCTCGAAACATCCAGCACGACCGGCAAAATCGCCCCCCAATAATGAACATCCTCAGACTTCGAGCATGACTAATTCCCCCGACCGGGAACAGAATGCTTGATTAGTGCAGGAACCGCAGATCCGGACCTTGTCGTGGCGACGATCGGCAGCAGTATGCTACAATTCCTGCGGAGTCATTCCTGACCGTTTTCGCCGGATTCGTCTCCCTCCAGGCACTCCTGCCCCATGATCCCCAGACTCATTCTCATCCTGCCAGCCCTGCTTTTCACAATCCTCTCCGGCTGCAACTCAGCCGATCAGGTCGTGCGTTACACCGCCGAAAGCGAGCAGCAGCAGATCCTCACCTCAGAACTCATTCGTGACCGCTATCAGTCGGTTCCCTTCAGCTGGGATGTGCCCGGTGAATGGAAATCCGCTCAGAACGACGAATTCAGCAAGTTCGCCTGGCTGGCTGGTCAGTCCGGCCGCACGCGTATCACGGTCAGCGACCTGCCCGCCACCGCCGGAATTGCTCCGCAGGTGGCGCGCTGGGGCGGACAAATCGGACTTCAGCCGGAATCCCCCGCTGAACTGATGAACTCAGTCGAACCATTACCACTCGCAGGTCTGACCGGTCAGTGGGTAGAACTGAAAGGCCCCACGGAAACCATCCTTGGCATGCTGTTGACATACAAGGAAAAGTTGTGGGTGGTCAAACTGCGTGGCAGTAACGAAGAAGTCGGATCAGTCAGGGATCAGTTCCGCAGTTTCTGTCAGTCGTGGAATGCCGGCTAAGGCCGGACATCACCAAAAAATTCTCAGCCGCATGGTCCTGCCATGCAGCTTGTTTCAGGAGTGTCCTTATGTCGTCTCTGACAGCACCCGGCAGCGTTCCCGGATCTGACTCGCGTCAGATTGCCCGCGACGCCTCCCATCTGCTCACCCGCGGCATCTCCGCACTCGCCTCGCTGAAACTGACCGTCGTGCTGTTTCTGCTCGGCATGGTCATCGTCTTCATCGGCAGTCTCGCACAGGCACGCCGCGATGTCTGGCAGGTCATGGATGACTATTTCCGCTGCTACGTCGCGAAGATCGACGTTCAGGATCTGTTTCCGCCTTCCATGTTTGGCGAGCGCGGCGAAAAGCTGGCTGCCAGCCTTGGTCAGTTCCGCTACATCCCGTTTCCAGGCGGCTGGACCATCGGCTGGCTGATGCTGTTCAATCTCCTGGCGGCTCATACCCTGACCTTCCGCGTCCGGGCACGCGGACTGAAGCTCATCGCTGGCATCGTATTCGTCACACTGGGCCTCGCGGTAATGGCATTGACGGTCTACACCGGCAACAGTCAGACCGGTGTTGAATCCGGCAACACCCTGCTGTCCCCCGGTCAGATCTGGCAGTCGATGCTGGCGATCCTCGGACTTTCGGGCGTCGCCGGACTCGTACTGGCTTTCCTTGCCAAACAGGCCTCGTTCTCAGGACGTCTGCTGCGCGCGGCCATTGGTGCTGTGCTGCTGGGCACCTTCCTGTACTACTTCATTGGTGGCCCGTCAGTGCAGCCGGATCTGTCCGCCATGCGCATTCTGTGGCAGCTGATGAAAGGCTCCGCCTGCTCCGTCATCCTGCTGCTGGGATCCATGCTGCTGTTTGAAAAACGCGGCGGCATCGCGCTGCTGCACTTCGGCGTCGCCCTGCTGATGATCAGCGAACTGCAGGTCGGGCTGGTGGCCAAAGAAACCAACCTGTCACTGACTGAAGGCGAAGTCGCCAGCTACGCCCGCGATATCCGCGTTCGTGAACTGGCCATCATCAGCCGACTGAATGACGGCAAGGATGACGTCATTGTCGTCCCCGAAAAACTGCTGGTCAGCGCCGCACCAGAGGAAAAATCACCCAATGCAGCCCCCGGCTCAGATATCAGCGCCGATCAGAAAATTGAGCTGACAGATCTGCCCTTTGATATTGCCGTTCGTCGCTTCTATCGCAACAGCGAACTGCGAGCTTTAACGCCCGCCGATTCACGACTGGATGAAGGACTGGGGTCCTTCGCTGCCGTGAAGCCACTGCCTCCGGTGACCGGGATGGACGACACGATGGATCAAAGCAGCGTGCTGATCGATCTTGTCGATCGAAAAGACGGAAAAGTGCTGAAATCCATGCTGGTGTCCCAGAATGTCAGCGAGCTGAATTCCACCCTGGCAGAAAAAGCCACGATCGAGGGCAAAGACTACTTCTTCTATCTGCGTTTCCAGCGCAACTATAAACCGTACTCCGTCAAGCTGCTGGATGTCAGTCGCACCACCTACGTCGGCTCCTCCACACCCCGCGACTTCCGTTCCAGCATCGAGATCACTCAGGATAATCAGACCCAGCGTTTCACACTGTGGATGAATAACCCGCTGCGATACCGCGGCGAGACATTCTACCAGTCCAACTACCTTACTCTGCCCAGCGGTCAGGAAGCTTCCACACTCTCTGTCGTCCGCAACAGCGGCTGGATGCTGCCCTACATTGCCTGTATGGTGGTCGCCTTTGGCATGTTTGCTCAGTTCGGTCAGACTTTGATGAGATTTCTGGCGCGGCTGGATCGCCAGACAGCGGTTCCGGCAGCGACAGCCAGTGATGTTCAGGATCGCCTGATTCCTGACAGTGGCATCCCGTCATCCAGTCAGACTCTGCAGCCTGCCGCCGGACCTGTCGCCGCCGCACTGCGAATCTGGCTGCCCGTCCTTTTGACCGGCGTCTGTATCCTCTGGCTGGCTCGTGGAGTTCGCAGTCCAAAACCGGTCGAAGGCACCTTCAATCTGTATGCAGCGGCACAGCTGCCCGTCGCCTGGAACGGGCGTGCTCAGCCACTCGATTCGGTCGCTCGCACCCTGCTCCTGATGACGTCCCACAAATCCACACTTGAAGTCGAGCTGGAAGCATGGCAGCTGAACGAAGCCAAAGTGCGCGAAAATCTGCTGAATGCCGTTCGAAAAGCATGGCCGGAAAAGGCCGTTGGGGCGGCGTTCGAAGAACTGCAGACGCTCCGCGGTTCCTACTCTGACTGGATCGCCAAACTGGCAAAGCTGGCGGACGAAGAAGAAGCTTCGGTCGAAGAACGACTGCGGCCCCTCATGGTTCGCAAAGCTCCCGCCATTCACTGGCTGCTGGACCTGATTCTGCGCCCGGAACTCGCCGAACGACACCGCGTCATCAAGATCAACGATGACCAGGTGCTGGCACTCCTGTCGCTAAAACAGCGTCCCGGTTTTGTTTACTCGCTGGCCGAAATTCGGCCCAACCTGCAGGCACTCGACAATGCCTGGCAGAAAGGCAACGAAAAACGCAGCGAAAAACGTGAATTCGATTTGACTACACTTGAACGTCGGGTCGGGGCCCTGTTTGACACCATGGGTCGTCTGAATCAGGTCGCTCAGGTGTTCCAAAGCCAGCCCGGGGACAATCTGCTGGAAAGCTCAATCACCGTCTGGCGAATCCTGCAGCGCCTGGGTGAAAGCAAGGCTGTGATGGCCGTACCAACCGGCACGGATGATGAAACACGATCGTGGGAAACTTTCATCGTTGCCAGCAGTCTCGGTCGGCTCAACCAGCAGCTGCAGGACGCCGGAATCTCCAGCAGTCAGCAGTTTGCAGACTGGATCCGCGACGTGCGACCGCTGCAGCTGGTGCAGACGTCAGTCAAAGGCACCTGGGACATCCTCAGCAACACACCCGCGCCCGGTGAAGCCCTCAGCACTGACGGCACTGCGGACGTCGCCAAACGTGCCGCTGATGCTCTGCAGCGAGTTGAAGATCCGTTTCTTAACAGCATCCTGAAACTGATCGCTGACGCCGGACCCAGGAAAACCGGTGCCGAGATTGCTGCCACGGTCACGCGGGAGCAGGCCATTGCACTCGCCAGCCAGCGCATCGCCGCAGAACTGTTCGAAGTCATCTCGGAACTGCAGCAGAATGCTCCGCAGGATCGGCGAGTCGATGCGATTCGCGCCAGACTGCAGGCTGCCGGAACCGCCGATGAAAGCTCATTGATGAACGTCGTCAATCAGGAAATCGCCGGTCTGCTCTGGAGCGATTTGCAGAAACATGCGGCCGACGTCATGCCAGGCGGCAAAGCCAATGAAACATTTAACGCCAGTGCCGCATTCGTCGGCGATATCTTCAATGCCTGGAAAGCCAGCGACGCTGCTGTCTTCAACACAAAACTGGACGACTATCAGCAGTGGCTGAAGAAAACCGCACTGCCGCACGTGGACCTGCAGCGAGTACAGCTGGAGGCATGGTTCAACTACTTCGAACCGTTCTGGAAGGCCATTTACCTGTACGTCCCGATCATCATTATTGTGTTCGTGGGCTGGCTGTTCCCGCTGAATGGGTCGCTGCATCGATCTGCACTGTGCCTGCTGGTTCTGTCCTTTATTGTGCACACGTTCGCCCTCTGGCTGCGGATGAAGATTTCAGGCCGACCGCCCGTCACCAACCTGTACTCGTCTGCCATCTTCATTGGCTGGGGGGTCGTAATTGCAGCCTTCTTCGTGGAACTGTTCCTGAAAAACGGCATCGGCAGTCTTGTCGGAGCTTCCACGGGGTCAGCTGCCCTCGTCATCGCTCACTACCTCGCCCTCGACGAAGGCGACACAATCGGAGTCATGCAGGCGGTACTGGACACAGCCTTCTGGCTGGCCACGCACGTGGTCTGCATCACACTCGGATACTCGGCCACTTTTGCTGCCGGATTCCTGGGTGTCGCGTGGTGTGCCATCAACCTGCTGGAACGAGCACAGGGACGACCTGTGAAGGATTCACGCAGCCAGCCGCTGCTGCCCCATGTGGGCAGACTGGTCTATGGCACACTCTGCTTTGCACTGTTCTTCAGCCTTGTCGGCACTGTGCTTGGAGGGCTGTGGGCTGACGATTCATGGGGCCGCTTCTGGGGCTGGGACCCGAAGGAAAACGGAGCCATGCTGATCGTTATGTGGAACGCTCTGATCCTGCATGCTCGCTGGGACAAAATGGTGGGCGACTTCGGCACCAGTGTGCTCAGCATGTTCGGCAATATTGTCACTGCCTGGTCGTGGTTCGGCGTGAACGAGCTGCGAGCCGGACTGCACAGTTATGGCTTCACCGAAGGTCGTCTGTATGCACTGGCCATGTTCTTTACAGTACAGATGGCCTTGATCGCACTGTTCCTCGTCATCGGCAGCGGCAAACAGAAGCAGACACCGAAACCCGCTGCAGCATGGCAGTAACCAGACCGTGAGTACCACGACAGTACAGCAGCAGAGCTCCGCCGAACCCGTCGTCTGGATGAACGGACAACTGGTTTCATGGAGCGCTGCCGCGGTGCCCGTTTGGGATCTTGCTGTTGTTGCAGGAGCAGCCGTTACAGACGCCGGCCGCACCTACCATGGCAGATTTCTGTTTGCTGAGCAGCACATTGACCGACTGCTGCACGCCCTGCAGGAACTTGACTTCCCTAAAGCTCCGGGAAAACACCAGCTGCGGCAGGCTGCCGCAACAGTCACCGGACACAACTTCGCACTGCTGCCGGATGGTTCTGATCTGGGGGTCGTGCTGTTTTCCACTGCCGGTGGAAATTCCACCTACCTCGGACGCCCGAGCAGCCAGCCGACAACGGTGGTCCACACCTATCCACTGCCATTTGCTCTTTGGCGAAACTCGTTTGTATCGGGAGTTCGCCTGACGACTTCGCAAGTGCGGCAGATCCCCGCAGACTGCTTTCCCGTGTCACTGAAGGTTCGTAATCGCCTGCACTGGTGGCTGGCTGATCATGCGGCCGAACAGCAGTCACCAGGCAGTCGAGCACTGCTGCTGAACCGCGACGGCAGTGTCGCTGAAACCAGCACCTCCAGTATCTGCGTTGTCAGCAGCGGACAGATCGCCACACCCGCTGGCGACGTCTTGAACAGCCTTAGCAGCCGACTTGTCGAACGGCTGGCTCAGGACGCTGGCATTCCTTTCACGCGGCGCAAAGTAGATCCGTCCGAGCTGCAGGATGCCGATGAAATCTTCCTGACGTCATCGCCATCCTGCCTGCTGCCGGTACTGTCCGTGGACGGCAGCAAAACCCGCATCGCCCCCGGCCAGGGACCAGTTTTCCGCCGCCTGCTGCGGGACTGGAGCCTGCTGACCGGAGTGGATCTGGAACAGCAAATGCTGGGGCAAAACGCCAGCGAAGTCACCCGGTGATTTCCCAGCCCCGCCGGTACTCCTTCGACAGATATTTTTCAGCAGCAGGAGCATTCAGGATCTTGCCGGTCTCCTGATCAAACTCAATGGTCTGACCGGCCCGATAAGCCACATTCCCCAGCAGCACTATTTCCGTAAACGGAGCTGCGTACGAAAAGGCGCTGCCCGTTCGTGATCCCGTCCGACAGGCATCCAGCCACTGCCGATGATGTCCCGGAGAGTCCGGCAGTGATGGTGCCGGCGCCTTGAAGTCCGCAAACTGAGCTTCCGGCAGCAGTTTTGGAAACCCGTCATGAGCGATGGCGATTCGCCCCTTGCTGCCAATGAACAGCGAGCCATTCATCGGCAGCTCTGCCGCAATCTCAGGTTTCGGCTTCGTCTCACCCTCATACCAGTACAGCACCACTGGCGGCAGATCGCCTCGCTGGCCGAATTCAAATTTTGTCTCCATCCACGCCGGAGCACTCCATTGAGACGGCGCCGGGCCACGCGATGTCACCTTCACTCGCCCGCCCAGCCGCAGTGCCCAGAACGCCGGATCAGCCAGATGAATGGCCATGTCGCCCACCGCACCACAGCCGAAATCCCACCAGCCTCGCCAGCGGAACGGCACATAAGCCGGGTTGTAGGGTCGTTCGGCGGCCGGACCAAGCCACAAATCCCAGCTCAGTGAACCCGGGACAGCCGGGGTATCCGCAGGACGATCCATACCCTGCGGCCACCATCTCCCCGGACGATCTGTAATCACATGCACCTCCTGCACTTCTCCGATCGCCCCAGACTGCAGCAGTTCCACCAGACGCAGATACCCAGGGTGTTCGTGATTCTGAGTTCCCATCTGGGTTGCAACCTGCTTCTCACGAGACAAGGCAGCAATCAGTCGCGCCTCTTCGACGGTGTGAGTCAGGGGCTTTTCGCAATAAACGTGCAGACCACGTCGCAGAGCACGAACAGTGGCCGGAGCATGGTGGTGATCGGGAGTCGCCACGACCACAGCTTCCAGATCAGTCTGCTCCAGCAGCTGCCGATAATCCGCATACTTCTTTGCCAGCGGGTGGCGAGCGGCGGCAGCACCAAGACGGTCAGCATCCACGTCACACAACGCAGTGATGTTTTCTGAACTGACCGCATCCAGATCACCCGCTCCGCGCCCGCCCACTCCGATCGCACCGATCTTCAATCGCTCGTTGGCCCCGAGAATCCGACCGTAACTGCTGCGAGAAAAGGCGGTCGCCGCAGCAACGAAAGCAGCAGACTTCAGAAAACTACGACGTCCCGATGAACGCACCATGATCAGAACTCCAGGGCAGGAAAACAGGGCAGGAAATTACGCAGCGCCAACAATTCTTACAGTGCCCCCGCAGCAATGCAACCGCCCAACCGTCACAGATACGCACCTCGACCATCTGCCCAGCCGAGTGCTTCGAAAAGTCGTGGCCGGCGCAGCCACTCGCGAACAGATGGCCGAACGGCCCGGTTCTGCGGACAGGCTTGCCGCAATTCCTGGCAAGACACAGAAACATCTCCGGACGCAGTATTTACAGGCCTTTACCGACCACCAGTGCCAGTCTCACCGCCCCGCCTGCAGCGCCTTCGCAATAAAGTTCCGCGGCACTGTCGCTCGCGGCACCTTCTGTCGGAACCAGCTGCGAATGTCCGCCTCCAGCCCCACACCGTGCATGAAGTTGTAAATCGCCTTCGAAAGCGATTTCCCCAGACTGTCATGATCCACACCCGTCGGATCGCTGAACTCAACATCGTTCTTTGCAAATGCCCCCGCCGGCAAAGGCTTCAGAACAATCCCGTAACGCTCCGGATGCAGACCCACCGGAGAATGCACCGTGCAGGTAAATCGATGAAAAAAACCACTGTGAATACAGCCGGCTTCAAACAGCTGCCGGACATACTCTAAAGCGTCCACGGTTTCCTGCACGGTCTGAGTTGGAAAGCCGTACATCAGGTAGGCATGCACCAGAATCCCGGCGTCGCTGAAGCCACGCGTCACTCTGGCCACCTGAGATACCGAAACACCCTTTTCCATCAGTGCCAAAAGACGGTCCGAAGCCACCTCCAGACCCCCTGACACCGCGATACAGCCACTGTCCGCCAACAGCTGACAAAGCTCGGGACTAAATGATTTTTCAAACCGAATATTGCCCCACCACGAAATCTTCAAACCCCGCGACAGAATCTCCTCCGCCAATGCCCGCAGCCCCTTCGGCGGCGCAGCTTCATCAACAAAATGAAACCCCGTCTGACCCGTTTCCCCCACAATTGACTGGATCCTGTCCGCCAGCACTTGCGCCGCCGGAGCATCATAGCGGGAAATATAGTCCAGCGTCACATCGCAGAAACTGCACTTCTTCCAGTAACACCCATGCGCCACCGTCAGCTTGTTCCAGCGACCGTCCGACCACAGCCGATGCATCGGATTCAGCATGTCCAGAGTCGACAGGTACTGCGACAGCGGCAGACCGTCCCACGTCGGCGTCCCCGTGTGGGCGAAAGGCACGTCCGGCTCCGTACCCCGCACATAATGCACCACACCGGATTCCGCATCCCGATAGTACGCCCGACACAGCTGCTCACGATTCCGCTGCCCCCGCAAATGTTCATCCAGCGCCAGCAGCGGCCGTTCTCCTGCATCCAGCATCACAAAATCAAAATAATCGAACACACGCGGCTCACGCAGCTCACGCAACTCCGTATTCACATAACCACCACCCAGCACCAGCACCGTCTGCGGATACTGCCGACGAATCGTCTGAGCAATCCGGAATGACGCATAGACCGTCCCCGGAAACGGCACAGTCAGCAGCACAACCTGAGGCTGATGCCGCTGCATCGCCGCCTCAGTCAGCTCACGCAGCACATCATCCAGCAAAGTCGGCGGTGCCCGCAGAGCCTGATCCAGCCGATCAAACGAAGGCTGACTCACTGCCAGTGACTCGGCATAGCGGACAAATTCAAAACGATCGTCAATCGATTCTCGAATCACATCCGCCAAATCACTCAGATACAGCGTACACAAATGCCGCGCTCGATCCTGCACCCCCAGCGCACCAAATGCCCACGCCAAAGAATCCTCACCCGATTCATCATCCCCCTCAAACACATCCAGTGATGCAAAACGAGGCCCCTCAGGCAGCAGCGTACGAGCCGCAATGCGGTGCGCCAGTGTACTGTCACGCCCCTGCAAAAAACTGACCACCCGGTCAATCGTGGCCACATATTCGTCCCGCTGAGCCAGGAATGCGGCAGTTGACGGCCGCTGCTGCTCAGTCGCCGCAGCCATTGCCAGCCCGGCGATTCGCTCGAGCCCGTCAGCACTCAGCAAACGCAGCACCAGCCCCAGCGCCAGATCCTCCTGCACTGCCGACAAACCCTGACTGCGCAAAAAACCAGTCAGATACGCAGTACTGGGGTAGGGCGTATTCAACTGAGTCATCGGGGGTATCAGCAGCAGATACCGCCCGCCGCCGACAGAAACCTCAGTGCTGCTCAACATCACTCAGCCAGCCCGCCGCATCCAGTGGAAACTCGTACGGTACACCATCCATCTGCAATCGACTGTTGCCGCGAACCTCCTCAAAATACGCCTCAGAAACTCGCACTCGCGACAGATGCAGGGTATTCGAGATTTGAATCACACGGGCATCCTGCGGAGCAATCATGCCGATCGTCGTCAGTGCCGCCTCCACCGCCTCCCGATCCGTCTCAAACGTAATCGGAATCATCGCCGCCTCGGGATGATTGCCCGTGATGCAGTTCACTCGCGTCACCACAGGATCAATCTGCTCGACCACCCTGCGAGTGGTGAATTCGGCGAGCCCAATACCTGTGCCGTTACCGTACGTTTCTTTCGTCAGACCACGCACAAAAATCCGCCTGCAGCGAACACTGTCCAGCGATGTCGCAGAGTGATCGTTGAATTTGCGACCAATCACATTCGCATCCATTCCCACACCGCTGATGTTCTTCCCGATCCGATCCACAATCAGCAGATCCACATCGGCAAACGGCAAACGCGGCAGCCACTCATTCGCCTGCGACAGCAACTCGGGCTCACGGCGACCAAAATCTTCCGGCTGAACCGCTTCCACAATCGCCGTTTCATCCTCGGAATTCTCCAGAATCGCCATCCCGCCGCACACACGACAGACTCGCAGCACCTGCTCAGCTACCTGCTCAATAATCTCCGGAAAACTCATCGTCAAAATGCCCGCATGATACACCTTCGCACCCGCATGCTTGCCAAGACCAATCAGCATCATCTTGTGCAGACCGGATTCCACAGGGCCCACAAAACGCGTGTGCGGCTTCACCCGATTCACCACAAACACATGATCCGCCTCTGCTGCATATCGGTCAAAGTGGACCGGCATGCCCGTGCTGGTCTGAGCCACCACGACGGTGTCCATCGTAGCACGAATCGGAGCACCTGTACTGGCCTCTGTGACACCCAGACTGGCCAGCATCTTCACCTGCCCGTCCGCCGTCCCGCCACCATGGCTGCCCATCGCCGGCACCAAAAACGGACTGGCACCCAGAGACCTGAAGTGGTCCACAATACCCTTCAAAATTACCGCGATGTTGGCGATCCCGCGACTGCCCGCCGTAATCGCCACTGTCTGACCGGGTCGCACCCGATCCCGCAGCTGCAGTCCCTGCATTTGCCCTTCAACCGCAGCGGGAATGTCAGACAGTCTGGGCGAGCTGAATTGTTGAAGCACGTCGCACATTCGAGGCAACTGCGGCACTGAAATCCCCCGATCAATAACGGCAAAGTTCCAAAACACTGAACAGCCGGACCGCCTGGATGAAACGCCGGCAGCAATGCGGATTTCAACACACGACAGCAGCGAAGTCGAGCCCCGCAGGTTCAAACGGTCGACGTCCTCACCGGCAAACTGTCAATCTGCGCCGCCAGAATAAAGTCATTCACCGATAATCCCCCGATGGCATGAGTCCAGATTTCCACCGTGACATTCCGATAACCCACCAAATGCAGATCCGGATGATGCCCCTGCGATTCTGCCAGCTCCGTGATCGCATTGAAGAATTCCATCGCCGCCCGAAAATGACGCACACGCCACGTTCGACGGATCCGATCCGGCCCGCTGGCCAGCTCCCACGCAGGCAGCGCCTGCAGTTGCTCCCGAGCCTCCGACTCAGTCAGTCTCGGTACACCACCCTCACAAGGCACACACCGCGCCTGACACAATTGTTCGACAGTTTGTCGCTCAGCCATCTCAGACACCTCCCGCTCTGGAAAACACCAGCCAAATCCGCTACACCTGCACCGTCGGCATCATCACCCACTCTATTACTCGTCCCAGGATTTCCCCGGATGTCAGACCGATCACTTCCCGCTCAGCCGCACGTGCTCGCCATCCATGCACACCCGGATGATATCGAATTTCAATGCGCCGGGACACTGCTGCAGCTGAAACAGCTGGGCTGCCGCATCTCCGTAGCCACCATGACACCCGGTGACTGCGGCAGCGCAGAACACTCAGCAGAAGAAATCGCCCGCATCCGCCGTGAAGAAGCCGCCGCTGCTGCAAAAATCCTTGAAGCCGATTACACCTGCCTCGAATTCCGCGACCTGTCCATCGTCTTCGATAACGACAGCCGACGTCGCATGACCGAATTCCTGCGACGCACGGCTCCAGATATCATTCTTACTGCACCACCCATCGACTACATGCACGACCACGAAATCACCAGTGCACTCGTACGCGATGCCTGCTTCAATGCGTCCGTGCCAAACTACCGCACAGGGCAGTGGGATCCCGCACCCGTCGCCCGACATATTCCATGGCTGTACTTTGTCGATCCCGTAGAAGGAACAAACCACTTCGGACAGCGACAGCCCACAGACTTCATCATCAACATCTCAGAACAGCTGGAAACAAAAATCGCTGCACTGTCCTGCCACGCCAGCCAGCGCGAATGGTTGCGCCGACAGCACGGCATGGACGAATACACCGAAGCCTGCCGACGCTGGGGTGCCGCCCGCGGCAAAGAAGCCGGGTTTGCCTGCGGAGAAGGCTTTCGACAGTATAAAGGACACCCGCATCCAGCCAGTAATGCTTTGGCTGAACTGCTGCACGAACGAATCCGCCTGACCTGATTACTCAGCCTTCGGCTCGGCCGCTTCCGTCGCCGCTTTTTCAGCCGCCGCGTCGCCGGCTGCCGGAGCATGCTGCTGATGGTCGTGGTCCTGCGCTGCTGTTTCAGCAGCCGAAGGCAGCTTTGCCGCTGTCGCTTCGTTGATCGAACTCCATGTCCACCAGCTGGCAATCGACATCGCCACCACAGTGTACAAAAACAACGCCGACAGCATCTTTCCGATCGCACTGCCCGCAGTCACGTCATCAGCTGAAAACTGCTCGACTTCCACAGCGGAAAACAGTTGAGCATCCGCACCGGGTGCTGTTGTTTCGTGGGAAGCATGGTCAGTCATGACGGAGTTCTCCGGGACAGAAATCAAACGAATTCGGCAAAACAGATCGCAACTATACCCCGCAGCAGGCATTTCAGGCCATTTCCCGACAGGATTTCAGCCGTTTTCCGGAATTGGAAAGATCGAAAATTGCTGCAGTCAGGAAAAGGATGGTCCCCCGAAATCCCTGACCACCAGTTCTTAGGATCTTAACAGGCGGCTCAAAAACTCTGCCTCTTCACCAGAATCTGTGGGCGACTTCCGGGGTTGGTAGCTTCCCAAGTGTATGCAGGAGTGCCACTTCCGCCACATTGTACGACTTAAATCCATAGGCTTTTTTCATCGTCAATTTCG
>Ga0172373_10006631_pt1 | contig 15328 bp, 17 predicted proteins | sample Lak10m_2_FD_114546 | JGI IMG/M metagenome (GOLD analysis project Ga0172373, IMG submission 114546) | Freshwater microbial communities from Kabuno Bay, South-Kivu, Congo - kab_092012_10m | ecosystem: Environmental > Aquatic > Freshwater > Lake | place: Democratic Republic of the Congo...
GAAATCTGGCGTCGCCTGAGCGGTGGGCGCCGCTGCCTCGATTTTGGTTTCCGCCAGTCGGCAGCCGTCGGCGCCCGCTACCAAGCGGCACCCGGTGGCCTGCAACTTGAGCTCGATACCCCCGAGGGCCCGATCGCATGTCGCCTACAATCAACGGGTGCGCACAATGCCCACAATGCAGCGGCAGCGGCCAGCGCGGCGCTGGCTGCCGGCATCGCCCCAGACGTCATTCGCCAAGGGCTGGAAGCCTTCACTCCGGTCAGCGGGCGCGGCGTGATACGCCAGGCTCACAACGGGGCCACGGTCATCGACGACACCTACAACGCCAACCCCGACTCGGTCCGTGCCGCCATTGAACTGCTCGCCGCGCTTGAAGGAACGCGGATACTGGTGCTGGGCGACATGGGGGAAGTTGGCGAGCAAGGCCCGCAATTCCATGCCGAGATCGGTAGCTATGCCCGCGAGCAGGGTCTGCACGCACTGCTTGCCTTGGGCGAGCTCACTCAAGCCAGCATCACCGCCTTCAGCGATCCAACCGGAGAGCATTTCGTCGAGATCGACGCCCTCATCAACAAGGCCCGGCAGCTGGCCGGTCCCGACGCCACAGTGCTGGTCAAGGGTTCGCGCTTCATGAAGATGGAGCGGGTCGTCCAGGCCCTGTGCGACTAAACCGCACATCGAAGGAACCGGCCCCGGCCGAACGGACTCCCACGTTGCATGAGTCAAGTCACCCTCCAGGACCTGTCATTCGGCAGCCGTTTCGTCGTCGAGCTCCCGGCTGATCCCGACACCCGCAACCAGCCCCGGCAAGTCCAAGGGGCTTGCTGGTCGTACGTGTCACCGACTCCGGCGCCCGCACCTCGACTGCTCGCGCATTCGGCCGAGGTCGCCGCCGACCTGGGGCTCGGACCGGATGCCCATGCCGACCCCGGCTTCGCCGACATCCTCGCGGGCAATCGGCAGGTGGCCGGCATGACACCCCATGCCACCTGCTATGGCGGCCATCAGTTCGGCCAGTGGGCAGGACAGCTAGGAGATGGTCGCGCCATCAATCTCGGCGAGGTACGTTGTCCCGACGGTGCCTATCGCACACTCCAACTCAAGGGCGCGGGACCCACCCCCTATTCACGCACCGCCGACGGACTCGCCGTGCTGCGTTCCTCCATCCGTGAATTCCTCTGCAGCGAGGCCATGCACCATCTGGGCATACCCACCACTCGGGCACTCAGTCTGGTCGCCACCGGCCGCGACGTGCTGCGCGACATGTTGTATGACGGCCATCCGCGTCTGGAACCCGGCGCCGTGGTTTGCCGGGTCGCGCCCTCATTCACCCGTTTTGGCCACTTCGAAATACTTGCCGCACGTGGCGAACATGACTTATTGCAGCAACTGGCGGATTTCACGATCCGGGCAGACTTTTCGCATCTCGCCCTGACCCCCGGTGCCGAAGGCTATGCGATCTGGTTCGAAGAGGTTTGCCAACGCACCGCCAACCTCATCGTCGAATGGCAGCGGGTCGGCTTTGTCCACGGCGTGATGAACACCGACAACATGTCCATCCTCGGCCTCACCATCGATTACGGCCCCTATGGCTGGATTGATGATTACGAACCGGATTGGACGCCCAATACCACCGATGCCGGCAGCCGCCGTTATCGCTTTGGTCATCAACCCCGCATTGCCTACTGGAATCTGGTGCAACTCGCCAATGCCCTGCACCCGCTGATCGGCACAGTCGAACCCTTGCAGGCCGCGCTGGACGGCTATGTGGGACGGTATGAGGCCGGCTGGCGTGACATGATGGCCCGCAAGCTGGGCTTCCAGCGCCATGATCCGGCGCTGGACGATGAGTTGATCAGCGAACTGCTGACGCTGCTGCCGCTGGCCGAGACCGACATGACGATTTTCTTCCGGGAACTGTCGCGCATCGGCCCGAACCAGGCTGACAGCTGCGACGCCGAAAGCCTCGCCCCGCTGGAGTCGGCCTGGTACCGGCCGGAGGCGATCCCGCCGGAACTCCGCCAGCGCTGGCTGAACTGGATGCGGCGGTATGCCGCTCGCTTGCGACTCGATGGCGAAGCCGATGCCACCCGGGTGGCGCGCATGCACGCCGCCAATCCCCGCTACGTGCTGCGCAATTATCTGGCCCAGCAGGCCATCGACCTTGCCGAACAGGGCGATGCAACCCGAATCACCGAACTGCTGGAACTGCTGCGCCGGCCTTATACCGACCAGCCCGGCCGCGAAGCCTTTGCCGAAAAACGCCCGGATTGGGCGCGCCACAAACCCGGCTGTTCGATGCTGTCCTGCAGCTCCTGAGCACGCTGTCGATCCCCGCTTGCTCCTTGAAGGTGCACGACGGTCCAAGCTGGAACCCTGTCGCACCGATCACCAGGCCTGCTTCAGCCTCTACCCTGCTTGGCCTTCCACTGGCACGCTATCTGCAGTCATCGAGAGTGACTGGGTCACTCCTTCCCGGTCAAAGCATCCTATAGGGTGCCCCACGGGCGCCCTCCTTTCTCGTTGAAGAAAACTTACGGGGGAACCGGCGATGGCAAGTACCGCATTCACTTCAAATCCAAAGACGGTCGACACCGAAGGTCTGCTGTTCCGTCGTGACAGCTCCCTCGCCTCATTACCTCAGAACCCACTCGACCCGGGCGCAGTCGTGCGGTTCTACCGCCACATCTACCCGGCGCTGGCGGTCGAACCAGGGGTGCCGCAAGACTGGCTGGAATCTCTCATCCAGCAAAACACCGTCTTGCGTTAACGCTTCCTGCGACGAGCACACGCCTGCTTTGTTTCATTTTTGAAAACAGTTAATCGAATTTAATGCCATTTACCTTCTGTTATAGTCACAATCGTCTTTAACAACCCAAGTAGGTAAATCATGGAAATCTTCATTCTTTCATTCGTCATTGTCGCTGCGGTCGCTACCGTTGATCTTCCCAACCCAACCAAGACCGTAAAAGCCAATCATGACTGAACCGTCAAATTACGCTCTCTCTCCTCCTCCCAGCCCCGGTCTCCGGGGTTTTTTTTTGGTTGCTCGCCACTGACCCTGCCATAAGGTCAGTACTTTGTGATCGGAAGGAACGATTACCTTTCCCAACAGCAAGGCTGGCAAAATTAGCCCCACCCCTCAAGCTCAAGGCAACGCGTTCATTGTCAGTCGAATCCCAAGTAAGCAAATATGGCCATCCTCCGTTGATCAATGACATCCATCAGCAAAGTTTGCGCTGGCAAGCGGGGGCCATCAGCGACAGCGGTTTTGCGGCGGCCTATTTTCTGCTTTGGCAGATGCATGAACACGGCTTTCGCTTTGCGTCCCGTATCCATCGCGTCAACCTGCAACCCGACCCCCGGCGCTGGAGCAAAGAGATTCTCAATGCCAGCGGGGACGTGCTGGATGACTTATTGATCAACTATCTGGAGCAGTACCGCTTCTTCAGGATCATCCCCTCGGTCCCGATCGCCCTTTGCCACTGGCTCAGAGGCGACTGGCCGCTTACCCTGCTGACGCATATCCCCTCAACCCGGCAGGTATTGGAAATGCAAGTCGATGGCTTCCGGCCGGTGACGGTCATCAGCCAGTTTCCGCGCGCCTCCTGTCCAATTCTGACCAAGGCCAATGGGTTTGAATTTCTGGTCCATGATCTGGAACACGCCTGGAAGTTCTGTCATGACCCCGCCCAGTACTGGGCACAGCAGTCTTTCTTCCGTTGCCTGCAAAAGCTACTGTGTGCTGGCGTGCTGGACCCCCATTTGCTCGATCCCGAGTTTTCCGCCAAGTTTGATTACCTGATCAGTGACATGAACACCCACCCGGTCCATGGGCTGCGCTATTTTCATGCCGTGCTGGTGGAATCCCTGCTGCGTCGGGAGGGTCTTGGCCAGCGGGCAACCCTGCCGGAAACAGCCAGGCGGGAAATCTTGCAACTCCTGCAGCGTTTGGCCGATCTTTGGAATTTCAATGGCCAACAGGCCCAGGCTCTGATGGCATTGGCAGGTCAGCAATTCAGCAAGACGGACGCCATGATTCTGGAGCAATACTTCATTCGGACACTGCCCCGGAACATGCAATGAGTCAGGGATTCACCACCATTGATGACGACACCGAACATCGGGAGAGCATCAAGGGCTCCACGTTCCTGGCCTATGCGCGGTCCATCAGATCGGTGGCTGAGGTCAATGCCTTCCTGCATTCGGTGATTCAACGCCACCCCAATGCCTCTCACCTGTGCTGGGCGTATCGCATGGGCCAGCAGTACCGATACAGTGACGGTGGCGAACCGGTTGGCACCGCGGGACAACCAATCTACAGGGCCATTGAGGGACAGAATCTCGACTTCGTGGCGGTGGCCGTGATTCGCTATTTCGGCGGCACCCTGCTGGGGGCCGGCGGCCTGATGCGGGCCTATGGTGGGACCGCCAGCGAAGCGCTACGCAAGGCGAATCGCCGCGAAGAGTTCCCCCGCATACGCATCAGAGTGGAAGTCCTTTTCGATCAGCTTGGGGCTCTTTACCGCTGCCTTGACAGCCACGGCGCCGAGGAGCGGACGGAAGACTATACCGAGCACGGCGTCCGGATCATTTGCCGGATACCCAGTGAAAGACTGGCCTCCCTCGAGATGCAACTGCGCAATGCAACACGAGATCAGTTTGACCTCAAGCGCCTCTGAGGGCCGATAAGATGTCAGCCGCGCACAAAAAACCCGGCGTGTGGCCGGGTTTTTTCAGCTTGGCGGTTATTCCGCCGGATTTGGAGGCATTACCTCCAGTCAGACCTTTCGGCCATCCAGCGCTGCAACCGCCTTTCCGAATCACGGTCGATCACCCTGACCAGCTGACGGGGTTCATTAACCTCGATATTCAGAATCAGAGCAATGGCCAGCAAGGTCAGGCTAAGAATCATCAGTTCCATGGATATCCTCGCAAGGTAAGCGGCAAATGCCAAACGTTCCGACGCCAGCGACCAGAGAAAAGTTCCGACGCTTGGCCACGGTCAGCGCTCACCGACCGGTGCGCTCCAGGCATCGGAAACGAGCGCGTCAACACGGCTCCCGCTCAATGACCCAAGGAAAGCCACCAGACTGTCAATTTCATCGCCATCCAGATTCAGCGGATGAATCAGAGGGTCCAGATTCTCATTGGGCACCCCGCCCCGGTTGTAGAACTCGACGACCTGCCGCAAAGTCGCCATTCCGCCATGGTGCATATAAGGCGCCGTTAGGGCGACATTGCGCAGGGAAGGGGTACGGTATTTCCAGCGATCCGCCGGATTCTGGCTGACCTCATAGCGCCCGAGATCACCCGGACGCGGCTCGGCGACCTGACCGATGCTGGCTGCCGAAACATCAAACGCCACCCCCGGCGCGACCTGAACCCGCGTTTTATCAGGTTCGCGCTGCATGCTCTCCTGATAACCTACTCCGGTATTGTGCAGGCGGTTATCGGTAAACAGCGCCGTCGCCGACCCGATCAAATGACATTGCACACAGCCGGCCTTGCCTGCGAACAGTGCATAACCCCGCTGGGCTGGCGGCGACAGTGCCTCCTTTTGTTTCGCGAAATGCCAGCGGTCGAAGGGCGAATCCGCGGCGTTGAGCGTGCGTTCATAACTGGCGATCGCCTGCCCTACGGTATCCATGGTAGGGCCGCGACGGAAAGCCTTTTCGAACAGGCCGCGGTAATCCGGCAGCGCATTCAGCTTGTCAAGCACAGCCCCGACTGACGGATTACCCATTTCGTTGACGGCAAGAAAAGGCCCCCAGACCTGATTTTCCAGCGTTGATTCGCGGCCATCGTGGAACAGCGAGGTGAGGTAGGCGACGTTGTAAATCGTTGGCGCGTTGCGGCGCACCGTCCGGCCCTCAATACCGATAGCAGTGGCCTGTTCCTGACTGGTGAAGCCCTGCTCCGGGATATGGCACATGGCGCAGGAAAAGGTCTGATTCAGCGACAGGCGCCGGTCATAAAACAACTTGCGACCGAGCGCGATTTTCTCCCGAGTCAATGGATTGTCTGCCGGCGTCGGCGGAGCCGGCAAACCCAAATTCGGCTGATGCGCCAGCTTGAGCAAATCTGCAGGCTTGCCATGGCGCTGAGCCAGTGCCAAGGATTGTGTTTGGTAGTCCGGACGCTCGTAACCCGATTTATCGTCCCCCGCCCGAATCGGGGCGGATGCTGAAGGGATCGCCGCCGGCCTTGGCATACCCGACTCCAGCCGCAGCGTCTCGATATCGGCCAGGACCAGGTCGGGATGCAGCACCGACACCGTGTAGCTGTTGCGAATCCGGCGCTGATCGTCGATCAGATAAACCCGTAGCAGATGCGAAAACTTGCCGGTAGCCTGGCCATTCGTGTCCACTTCCCGGTCAATGGATTGCTGATAGTCACGCAAGATGGGCTGTAATTCCGTCTCCGAGCGTGTGGTGAGGAAATGCCAATCGACACCTCCCGATTGAAAGCCTTCGCCGTACTGTGCCATGACCTCCGGCGTGTCATGCTCGGGGTTGAAACTCAGCGTGATCAGCCGTAGGCGGTCATTGAATTCCGGGCGCGCTTTCAGTGCCGACCGGATGCGATGCAACACCATCGTCGCCAACGGGCAGCCATTGGCATCGTCGCAGGTCGCGTAAATAAAGCTCAACAGAACCATGCGACCCGCATAGAGGCCATGCAGTGTTTTCGGCTGACAATTCGACTCCAGCACTTGACCGTCCGCGGCCTGCCCCAAACTTGGCAGGGCATAGGTACCGGGTTTAGGAGGTGCATAAGGCAGGGCCCCGTATCCCGGAGCGAGGTCAAGGGCGGCGTCATCGGCCATGACCACTGACCCCAGCATCGCCATCATCAAGGCCATGCCGCATAGCCACAAGGCTCGATAGAACGTTTGTGCTTGATGTATCATCCTGTAAGTCTCAGATAAATATGGCATATTCCCTTGCCCTGACCTTGCCGACTCGAGGTCTGGCTGGGAAGATGATGCCCGACAACCGCACCGAGAGGTTACGCCATGTCCGCCGTGCTCAATCCATCCCCTCGTTCCTACGCCGATCTTTGCAACCTGCCGGAGAACCTGACCGGCGAAATCCTGAACGGGGTTCTCCATACCCAACCCCGACCGGCTGGGCAGCATACTGCTGGCCGCATCGGCATTGGGAGCTGGCCTGTTTGGCTTGCGCCTTGGGTCAGGCGATCCGGGCGGGTGGTGGATCATTGACGAACCCGAGCTTCATTTCATCCGCGACACCGAGGTCTGTGTTCCGGATATTGCCGGCTAGCGCCGGGAGCGAATGCCGTCGATTCCCCAGGGACATCGCTTCGACATCGTCCCGGACTGGGTTTGCGAAATCCTTTCGCCCGGCACTGCCCGCAAGGACCGCGTGGTGAAAATGCCGATTTACGCTCGACATGGCGTGGCGCATCTGTGGCTAGTCGATCCGCTGGAACGGACATTGGGAGCCTATGACCTCTACCAGGGTTCATGGCGGGTCATCGGCCTGTTTGAGGAAGCCGACCAGGTCAGGGTCGCGCCCTTTGAGGCACTGGAGGTGCCGCTGTCCGATCTGTGGCTGGACGGTGAGGAGGAACCGACCCCCGAAGTCGAGGGTCGGTGATCCGGCCTTTCTATTTGCCGGCTAACTCCAGTTTGGAAGGTTGACCTGCAACCTTCGAGTACAAGGCATGCGCGCCGAAGCGCATCTGATGCGGCCGCCCCAGTTTTTCCGCCAGGAAATCGATGGCAAAGGTCGGTTTCAGCTCCTTGCCATCCCACTGAAATAGCTTGAGGAACTGCTCGTTGTCTTTGCCCTTCTTGTCCCAGTTGGCCAGCAGCGAGGAGGAGTAATACAGCCGCTTGCCATCCCAGCTGGAGGACACCATGTTGACCTGGGCGCCAATGACCTTCTCGTAGACCTGCACCGGTTTCTCCGGGTTGCTGATGTCAAAGGCACGGGTTTTGCCGTCCATGAAGGTATTCACCCACAGCAGCTTGTCATCATTGGAAATGGAAATGTCGACCGGTAGGGGAATATCCTTGGGATTGCCAATGTCGGCCACGGCCTTGGCCTGCCACTCGCCCTTGGCATCCTCATGGATCAGCCAGATCTGCGAGGTCAGCGCGGTGGTGGTGAAGCAGTAGTTGTGGCTCTCGCCCCAGGCGCAACGGATTTCCAATGGCGCGCCAGGCACATCGAACACCTTTTTCGGTTGCTTCGTATGCAGGTCCCAGGTCACCACGGTATTACCGAAATGCTTCATGGCCTCGGCGTCAGTCAGCATCTTGCCGAAGTCCATCATGTAGTTGTTCCAGCCGGTGAAGGACGAGGTCACCAGCAGATTCTTGCGCGGCAGGGCGCGGACGTCGTAGTTGTAGCCATCGGCATACTTGCCGGTCTTGATCGCGCCTTGCAGGTCGCTGTCGGTGGGTATCCAGTGCGTCGCCACATACTCGCCTTCATTGGTGTATTCCACCAGCGCGGTGCGGCCGCCGTGGTCCTTGTTGTTGGACAGGCCGGTGATGATCATCCGGCCCGGCAGGGCGTACATGGTGTGCGGCCCGACCACGCCGCCGGATTTGGCGACAAAGTCGGTGAGTGTCTTGACCAGTTTCGGTTTCGACGGATCGGTCTTGACGTCGAAGACAAAGATCTTGCTGGTATCCAAGCCGCCAGCCCATAGGAATTGGCGGTCATCGGTGAAGTCGGAATGGTGTGCCTCATTGCGGCCGCCGACCGAAACGCTGTTGATCACCTTGCCGAATTTTTCCGATTTCGGGTTGACATCGACGGTAACCAGCTTGTCCTGCTCGTCGCCGACGCCCTCGACGCCCAGCGTCCAGACGTAGACGAAATCCTCCTGGCCGGTGATCTTCTTCATATAGGGCGAGGCACAGGTTTCATCGGCCAGCGTCTGGACCGGGACGGCAGCTGTCATGGCCAAGGCAAGGCCCAGGGCGGTGGCAAGGATGGGTTGTCGTGCAGGTGTATGCGTGATGCGATTCATGAGGACTCTCCGTTTTGCTTTCTTATGAATGTTTTTCGATTTGTTGCAGCACTTCGTCTGCTTATTCCGCCGTGGCAGGATCGATCCGGGTGCGGATGGGGCGTATCGCCGTCACCGGAAAACCTCCCGCTTCGGCGTGCTCCCGAATCATGCTCTCATTTGGGGCGATGTAAAGACAGTAAACCCGGTCATCGGTGACGAAGCTTTCCAGCCACTGGATTTCCGGCCCCATTGATCTCAGGACACTGCAGGAACGCTGCGAAATCGCCTTTAGCTCATCCGCCGAGAACTGTCCGGCCCCGGGGATGTCCCTTTCGATCAGGTACTTCGGCATGTCAATTCTCCAAAAGGTTTTGGGGTTGGCCTCAAGCGGCCGGACGCCATACTAGACGACCGGTCGGTTTAGTTTCAAGAAAATTTTTTTACCTCGCAAAATACCCCTCGACCAGACTGTCGCAGCAATCTTTTAGCGGCTGCACGGATTGCTCGATCTTCATGCGCAGCAAGGCTCCTTGCCACTGATTCACCAGGAGATCAGCCATAGCTTCCGCGGAAAGGTCGGTACGAAACACCCCTTCCTGCTGCCCTCGTTGCAGGGCCTCGGCAAGCTTGTCCCGATAGCGGTTGACGGCGGAATGCAGCGATACCCGGCATTTTTCGCTGGTTTCGCCAATTTCACCCATCAGGTTTCCCAACAGGCAACCGCCGCGAAAATCCCGTCGGACAGCCTCTTCAATCAGGTCATGAAAATAAGCGCGCAACGACTCCCTGGCATCAATGCCGGTCCGCCGCAACTGGTTATCCAAACGATCGATGAAGGGGGCGATATAGTGCTGGATGACCTCGGCGCTGAAGTCTTCCTTGCTGTCGAAGTAGTGGTAGAAAGACCCCTTGGGCACGCCCACGCCCTGCAGAATGGTTTGCAAGCCGGCACCGTGATAGCCATGCTCGGTGATCATGGCGACGCCCTGATCAAGCAATTTCTTGCGGACGGGGGACAGCGGGGACGAAGAATTCATGGTGCAGATCTCGGCGCAGCAAATGGAAAACAGGACGCGTCAGGCGAAGGTTAGTATCGATTCATACACAATCTTGCCAAATCACTGATTTATCGTGGCATGAGCCAAAGAGAGAAACTTATCCATGAAAAAACAACGGCTTGGCGAACGCGCAAATTCTAGCCAATTTAATGAGGTTCCCATAGCGCCTTTAACCGTCCGGATTTTCCCACAGAGTTATCCACAGAAATTGTGGATATCTGCTGACCCTACCCGGCCCTCAAAGAATGGACACGAACCATGGGACGAGGGCAGTCACATGCTCAGGGCTGTTCATGCCTCAAGTTGATACCGACCACTTCCAGCAAGACGCCGGCTCCAGCCAAAACCAGGCCCACTATCGCATTGCCGGGTGCCAGAAAAAAGCTGATTCCGCCCGCTACCAGCAGGGCCAGCGCCACACCACGGCGCAAGAGTGGTTGCCTGATCAATCGTTTCACGACGAAGTCCTCCTCAGGAAAAGCTTTCAAATCCATTCGGTGTGAAAAAACTCGCCTTCCGGCTTGTCAGTCCGCTCATAGGTATGCGCCCCGAAATAATCGCGCTGGGCCTGAAGCAAATTCGCCGGTAGCCGCTCGGCCCGATAGCTGTCGTAGTAGGACAGTGCTGCAGAAAACGCCGGGGCAGCCACACCATATTCGACGGCCAGTTGCACCACTCGCCGCCAGTTGGCCTGTGACCTGACGATAATGTCGCGGAAGTAGGGGTCGAGAATGAGGTTCTTCAGTTGCGGATTTCTCTGGTATGCCTCGGTGATCCGGTTGAGGAATTTTGCCCGGATGATGCAGCCTCCCCGCCAGATTGAGGAAATGTCACCGAAATTCAAATGCCACTGGTACAACTCGGAAGCGGCCCCCAACTGCACGAACCCCTGCGCATAGCTGATGATCTTGCTGGCATAGAGGGCATCGCGCACGGCGTCGATCAGCCCTTGCCGATCGCCGGTGAAAGGCTGTGTCACCGGGCCTGGCAGCACCTTTGAAGCGGCCACCCGGTCGTGCTTGAGCGAACTGAGGATGCGCGCCTCGACCGCACTGGCAATCACGGAGAGTGGCACCCCCATTTCGGTAGCATGACCGACCGTCCATTTACCGGTCCCCTTCTGGCCCGCCTTGTCGACGATCATGTCCACAAGAGGATGACCCGTCATCGGGTCCTTGAAGCCGAGAATCCGCGTCGTGATATCGATGAGGAAAGAATCCAGCTCACCCCGATTCCATTCTCCGAAGATGGCGGCCAGCTCATCCGCGCCGGGGTTGAGTGTCGCCTTGAGAATGGCATACGCCTCGCAGATCAACTGCATGTCGCCATATTCGATGCCGTTGTGCACCATCTTCACATAGTGCCCGGCGCCATCCGTACCCATGTGACGACAGCAGGGTTCCCCTTCAGCCACGGCAGCAATGCGCGTGTAAATGGGAGCAATGGACTTCCAGCCCTCGGCAGACCCGCCAGGCATGATCGAGGGTCCCTTGAGTGCCCCCTCCTCACCCCCGGAAACGCCGACGCCGAAGAAGTGCAGCCCCCGCTCACGCAGGGACTTTTCCCGACGCTGGGTGTCCGTCCACAGGGAATTACCCCCGTCGATGATTATGTCCCCGGGTTCCAGCAAGGGGATGAGTTGCTCAACAACAGCATCCACCGGCGCCCCGGCCTTGACCATGATCTGCACCTTGCGCGGCTTCGCCAGGGCAGCGACAAATTCTTCCAGACTGCGGCAGGGCGTGATGGCCTTCCCCTTGGCTCGCCCCTCGGCAAACTTGTCGGTGACTTCGGTGGTCCGGTTGAACACCGCAACACGGAAGCCCCTGGACTCCATGTTCAACACCAGATTTTCACCCATGACCGCCAAGCCTATCAGGCCGATATCACACTGACTCATCACCATTCCTCCAGAATTCAGAACCACGCCAACTCGGAGGAAAAGCATACTCCCAATGAATCACATCAGGTTCGAACTCGTCGAACCCGCCGGCTATCAGGCATCCAGGGGCATTCAACAAAAGCTCACCCTGCACATGCTAGAGTTTCTTTACCGAACTCCCAATGCAGAACATCTGGCAAGTCCCCCATGGAAACTCATGATCTTGTCGGCACCCTCGCCGGCACTCTGACCACTGTTTCATTCGTCCCACAGGTCATCAAGATCTGGCGCTCCCGTTCGGCCAGTGACATTTCCTTCGGCATGTTCATGCTGTTCAGTCTCGGCGTTCTGTTGTGGTTGCTTTATGGGACCGCCATCCATTCCCTGCCCATTGTGCTTTCCAATGCCATTACACTCTCGCTTTCCGTCAGCATCATCGCCATGAAAATCCGGTTTGACCGCACTCCAGGTTGAAGCCTGGCTTGGCGAGTCATAAACCATCACCTTCATTGATCGCAGGAGCCCCGCATGAGCCTTAACTTACTGGATCAACTTCGCACCATGACCGTGGTCGTTGCCGACACCGGCGACTTCCAGTCCATTCGCAGTTACACGCCGCGCGACGCCACCACCAATCCGTCGCTGATCGCCACCGCTGCGCAGATGCCGGAATACCAGGACGTCGTTGACGACACCCTGCGGCAGGCCCGACAACAACTGGGTGAGAAGGCCTCTCACCAGGAAGTCGTCGCGCTGGCATTCGACAAACTCGCCATTACCTTCGGTCTCAGGATTCTGGAAATCATTCCGGGCCGGGTCTCCACGGAGGTGGATGCCCGACTTTCCTGGGATTCCGGGGCCACGGTCCGCAAGGCGCGTGAAATCATCGCGCAATACGAGGCCGCAGGGATTGATCGTAACCGGGTGCTGGTCAAGATCGCCTCCACCTGGGAAGGCATCCGCGCCGCCGAGCTGCTGGAGGCCGAGGGTATCCATTGCAACCTGACGCTGCTGTTCGGGCTGCATCAGGCAGTGGCCTGCGCCGAGGCACGCGTCACGCTGATCTCGCCTTTCGTCGGTCGTATTCTCGATTGGTATAAGAAGGACACCGGAAGGGACTACTCCCCGACCGAGGACCCCGGCGTCAGCTCGGTCACGCGCATCTATAACTACTACAAAAATTTCGGCTACATGACCGAGGTGATGGGCGCCAGCTTCCGGAATGCGGGCGAAATCATTGAGCTGGCCGGCTGTGACCTGCTGACCATATCTCCGGCCCTGCTGAAGGAACTGTCTGCGGCGGAAGGCAAGCTGGAGCGCAAGCTGGACCCGGCACGCGCGAGCAACCTCGATCTCGCTCGCATTGAAATCGACAAGGAGACCTTTGATGCCATGCACGCCGATGACCGCATGGCCACGGACAAGCTGGCGGAGGGAATCCAGGGCTTTACCAAGGCACTGGAAAATACCGAAACCCTGCTGGCGCGGCGACTCAGCCAACTGGAAAGCGATACCGCGCTGGCGCGTTCCTCCGGGGAGATCTTTCAGGTTTACGACCTCAACGGCGATGGCGTCATCACTCGGGAGGAATGGCTGGGTACCGATGCGGTCTTCGATGCCATGGATATCGACCACGATGGCCGCATCAGTCTGGCGGAACTGCGCGCCGGCCTCGGCGCCATAGTGAATCTGGCGATGGCAGGCTGAGCGACGTTATCGGAAACCGGCGCGAAGCTCTGCCGTGACATTCACCCGGGCCCTCAAACCAAAACCACGGGCGTGGCTGCTCTGCCTGTGCCTTATCGCGTTCCCACCGGGCCATGCCAAGCCCCCGGATTCGGTGGCAACCGCAGCCCGGGGGCTGCAATCCGAATGGGCGCAGGTGTTTTATGACGCCCCCAGAAACCAGCGCGCTCACAGGTATCGGAATCTTCTCGACCGGGTTCATGTGCTTGAACAGGAGCACCCGGGTCGCGCCGAGCCCATGATCGTTGAAGCGATCATCCTCTGCACCTACAGCGCGGCCTCACTGGGGCTCGACACCCTGGACATGCTGGAGCAGGCACGCTCATTGCTCGAGAAAGCCATCGCGCTGGACCCGCCGGCACTGGAGGGCGCGGCCTATGTCACCCTGGGCAATCTCTACCGTCGGCTGCCCGGCTGGCCCGTTCTCTATGGCGACAGAAAACTGGCCCGCCAGTACCTTGAAAGCGGCGTCAAACTCTACCCGGAGGCCATTGATACCAACTATTTCTACGGCGATTATCTGCTGGAGGAAGGCGACACCGCCCAGGCTCGCGTCTATCTGGAAAAGGCCGTTCACGCCCCGATCCGTCCCAGCCTGAAAATCTCCGATGAACAGTTAAAAAAGGAGACCGACCAGGCGCTTGTCGATCTTGCAACCGGCAAATCCACACGTTCGGATTTTTTCAGCCTGTTCACGCCCAGCTTCGACGGGGCCAATTAGGCCCTCAACCCACACGACTTCCATGTCCCGTTTTACTTACGATTTTCCCGTCCCACTGCAACCGGGGGTTACCGAAGCCTGGAGCAGGCTGACCGAGAAACTGGGCGATCACATACCCGCACAGTGGCCTGCAGAAATTCAGCACTCCGTAGCCAAGGTCTGGGCGGCCAGCCCTTTCATTGCCGATCAGTGTCTCCGTCGACCAGTGCTATTAACTCAGCTGGTCGAAAGTGGCCGGTTGCTGCGCGCCCAACATGACGGCGAACTTGCCCGGGAACTCGTCAATTTATTGGCATCGGTCGAAACCGAGACAGCACTGATGGCGGCGCTGCGGCAATTCCGCAATCGCGAAATGGTTCGTATCGCCTGGCGGGATATCGCCGGCTGGGCACCGCTCAACGAAACCCTGACGGATGTCTCCCTCCTGGCGGAAACCTGTGTGCAGGCGGCGCTGGATTTTCTGTTCCGACAAGCCTGCGAGTCTCGCGGCACCCCGGTCAATCAGCAGGGCGAGCCACAAAACCTCGTGGTGCTGGGAATGGGCAAGCTGGGTGCCTGGGAGCTGAATTTCTCTTCGGACATCGATCTGATCTTTGCCTTTCGCGACGATGGAGAACTCAACGACCGCCGTGAAACCAGCTATTCGGAGTTCTACACCCGGTTGGCGCGAAACCTGGTGAAAGTCCTGGATGCCGTCACCGAGGACGGCTTTGTCTTCCGCACCGATACCCGGCTGCGACCCTTTGGCGACTCAGGCCCATTGGTGATGAGTTTTGATGCCATGGATGCGTATTACCAAAGCCAGGCGCGGGAATGGGAGCGCTACGCCATGGTCAAGGTTCGGACGATTGCCGGCGACCTCAAGGCCGGCCGTGAACTGGAGCAATTCCTGCGCCCCTTCGTCTATCGCCGTTATCTCGACTATCGGGC